>Ga0116227_10001267_pt1 | contig 55751 bp, 40 predicted proteins | sample S1TSphgellanicum_FD_89693 | JGI IMG/M metagenome (GOLD analysis project Ga0116227, IMG submission 89693) | Host-associated microbial communities from peat moss isolated from Minnesota, USA - S1T2_Fb - Sphagnum magellanicum MG | ecosystem: Host-associated > Plants > Peat moss > Unclassified...
AGGACAATCAGAATAGCATTGAGCTTGCCTTCAAGACTGAATGGCTTCACGGCCGCATCTTTGGGGAGGGCGAGGCTGCCATTTCGTGGCGCCTGCTCCCCCCCTTGTACTTTCTCAATTTTTCTAATGATTGATGGGGCTGTTGCCTCCCTCCCCGTAAGGGGTTCACCTCAACTCAACTCCCACCTTTTGGCTTGTGCTGGGAAGTTGTAGATCGATGATTTCTGTAAAAACTAAAAATGAGGCTTGCGCAGCTACTCTAGAGCTCAGTGTCGTTTCAGGGTTCCTAGTCCACACTTGTACTCTTGGTCTCTGCAGATAAGCTGGTTGAACATGCTTGTCTTTTTCTTTTGAAATTGCAAGAGTCTTTTTCTAAACTGTTCAGGGATCATGAATATGGGAGTTCACACCATGATTCTGTCTCTCTTTATTTTGTGCAGCTAGCTCTAGAGGATTAGACTATGGTGTCAGGACAATTTGAAGGTCCTAGAGCTACTTACCATGTGAACCCGTCTTTTGCACTTAGCTCTCACATCAAGCTGATCACAAAGAGTTGGCTATTAGCTTGAGTGTTCTTACTAGACTTGAGTTCTCCATCATGAGAATTGAGTGGTTGTGTGGTGGTGGTTCTCAATGTCTGTCACCTGATTGGCATAGCATTTGCATTGCATTGAACTGTTGATTTGTACTTCATGGCCTCACTGTGAATGCCAAAATCAGATGTTCTCCAGAAAAATAAATCCAGGGTCCATCACTGAGTCCTGGCTCTGCTAGCAGCTTGCAACATTTCAGTCCAAAAGACAACCAGATGCCTGGCTTTTGCAGTCAGATGGTCTGGCAGAATCAATCTTTTTCCATCTCCTCCCAACATTACAGAGAGTTTCCAAACCCCAATAAATTTGCCATCAGGATTGATCCCATTAACACCCTCTGAAATGAAGAATTTGGGGCTCAAGAAATTGAGAGGATGGCAAAACATGTCTAGTGGATATGCACCACCAAATCAGAAGTTGAATTTTTTCTGATTGTCTAGAATATTGCTGGGTCTTCCGGTCTGTGCCAATTAGTCAAAAGGTACCTTGCACCCAACTTCTCGAGATTCGCGAGGGTGCACACTCCATCCCTCAATGTATTATGTTGAATTGCATCCAAGCAAATGATGAGATCTGGGATTATTGTGATGTGCATGTTTATGAAGTCATGCTGGGCAAATCTCATATTTGGTCAGCCTTTGAAGTTTTGGATGTTGCAAGTGACCTACTGTGGATGTCATATCCCATATATGAAGTGGAATTGAATCTTTCTATCAGCGTTTGCCCAATTCACATCTGCTCCACTACAACCCCTGCAATATTCTTAGACTTTGAAAGAGCACACAATCTGCTAGGCTAACAATGCTATTTTGCACATCTTTTCCTTGGCTTTGTGAGTAGGAGAAATTGAAGTTTCCCCGTTTGAAAACCAGTGGGCATCTGGCATTGAAGTTCCCCCATTTGAAAGCCAGTGGGCATCTGGCATTGAAAGCAAAGATTTGCCGCCTCCCATTACCTCCCCACCCCACTTGTACTATGGAGTGAAGCTGGTAGCACCTGTTCCACTTGCAGTAAGCTATTCTCCATTTCATCAAGTGGTAATGGGTTCTACCAGGGCCAATTTCACAATGGAGTGTAACCCCTGCTCCTCATTGTTGTTTCGCATCACAGGTGGAACTGCGAAAGCCAAAGTTGGAACCAACACATGACCACCTAAGCGGAACTAGCAAAAACAAGGGGTGTGTCACACTGTGGCCTTGCCATTTGCATTAAAAAAGTATCTTAAGGCGAAGAAGAATTATGGAAACTCAAATATTTCACCATGCAAAAAATATAGTCTTCAAAAAATCCTCTAAAAAGAAACTAAAATCCTTTAAGATATTATAACTCTATAACTAATCTCAAGTTTCAACGCAAGTCAAAATATTCATCTTTCAAAATTCCTCATATTATTACCTAGGGGCCAAAAACCCTTAAGCTACTATACTCTATAATGAATCTAAACACAATATCCTTGCCTATCAAGGCGAGGCCAACAAAATGGGGAACCAAAAGATGCCCCATCTGTCCCACCTAAGATAAACCCTTCCAAGTACATGAATAAGACACCGAAACTGGTTATGTTTTAGGAATAAGTGGTGCAATCCAGTTTTTGGGTACTAGGTTATGTACAAGGTGCTGTGACCTGATTGGCTTGTGAACACAACGATAAATTCCTATAATGGGATGTCTACATACAAGGCCGCAACATGTGGCTTAGCTTTTTTGTGCAGTGGAATGTGCATAAAAACCTGCGCAGTCTTTTCCAGTCTGTCAAGAGGACACCTTACAAAACGTAAAAGGCCACTTCTTATTTGTGAATATGAAATGCTCACCTCCACAAGCATTACATTTTTTGAAATGCCCACTCATGTTTTTTACTTTTTTTTCCCATCATACTTTCATCATGTAAAGCTCTGGGGGCAGGCTTTGCAGGAATCAAGCCCTACTTGGATCCGCCTCATGGGACCCTTATTAGCATAAAGCCTGATCCCCAAGGGTTTTACCCTACACTGAATTGTATGGACTGAATTGTATGGACTGTTTAGAGCATGTGTTGTGTATGTTGTGGTGTAGAAATATAGATGTGGTATAGACTATAGACATTTTTCTGAAGCCGTGTTACCCCACAGGAAAAGTGACAAAGATTTTTGTGGGTTGGATCAACAAGTTCCCAACAAAAATAACCTCAAAGAATCCAGAACATCCCCAACTTAGAATAGAGTTATCCCTAAAGTAAGGAAAACACAACACCAGAACCCTAAGTTTGGTCATACACAGGATGACATTTATTTATTTTTAAACCTGCCAAAAAGTACATTAGCATCCAACAGGGGGTGAAACTCAGAAAAACATCAATTTTTGTGGTAAACTGAGTTTCATCCTCTCTTTCGTTTTTCCTGAGCACCTTCACTATACTTTCACTCCTCCTACCTGTACAACTAGAATAATTAGTATCCAACCATGTGCATTAAATGCTGAGTTTCAGGATTTCATACTGAAATTTAGTAAGATTTCCTTACTTTGCGGATACCACTGAAAGAGGGGATAGGAGGTGAAAGGAGGCCCAAAGACAAGGTGAAGACGCGTCCGTGGGTTGTGTTAAAATCAGAACATTATTTTCATCTCACATTCTCTGCCAAATTGTTCTATTTGCTGTAGCCTACACAACTAGGAAAGTGGAAAGCTTAGATAAGTGATGTCTTTTCTTAGGGAGTTTCCAAAGGTCCATGGTTATGTACACTGATGGATCAATAGAATCTGCCCATCACAACCAGTTGGATGGAACTTTGGGTGCACCCTCCAATCCAAAATGACAGTGAATAGCCAATCAACATCAATACCATCAACTACTTAAAATCAACTACCACATAAGACAGAGTCAAGCCATCAAAACAAACAAAGCATGAAAGTTGTATGAGCTTTCTCCTAGCCATTTAGTTAAAGTTTTGCAGATTCACGTCATTTGTGTTGTGCTAATGATCAAAAGTTTGGCAGATTCACGTCATTTGTGTTGTGCTAAGGATCAAAACTGGGGAATTGTTCAAAGAGAGGGAGTGAGGATCATAACCAGTCTCGGACAGGTAAACGGTGGAACCCTGGGATAGACTGATACGGGCCTTAGAATCAAACAATCAACCAGACTAGTATGACCTGAGACAATACTAGCCCCATCACACCCTTACCTGCCTGGTAAGGACTTAAGGTAATACCAGTTTAATACCAGGGCTATATGAGTCTCAATACATGGTATATACCTGTCACATACTAGCCAAAAATAAGCCCTAATAGAGAGGACCAGGCTGGTATGAAAGTATGAAAGTTTCTACAAAATCCAATACTGGTATACTGGTACAAATTATTTTTTTAAGGATTTGATATCCGTATGAGCTATGTTCAAAAATTGATACCTGCCCAACAGTGATCATAACCAAAGGTTCGAAGCACTCCACTTGGTTGACTGGATGCACATGGGACACACACAACTCCATTACTAAAATGCATCATCAAAACCCTAATGACAATGATTCAATCAATCAAACCAACCTTCTAGGATTAGATCTTTCATAAACTTTTAATTAAAAAGAATTATCCAAAGAAAAAGCTAGACTAAAGTCCATAATGTCATGGAGTGGTGTCAACCTTGCCCATTATGTTGGGTGTGTCGCTGAGCTCGGCTTAACAGGCTTGGCTAGCACCTTACCCAACATAATTGGTAGGGGCTTGACCATTCCAACATAAATTTCCTGTTGTAACCGTTGCTGGTTTGAACTTGGGCAGAGCAATTACGCCATGGAATGCTTGTTTTCTACTCTGAGAGAGAGAGAGAGAGAGAGAGAGATGGAGGGAAAGGGAGGGAAAGGGAGAGAGAGCAAGCACCCGCGAGAGAGAGACGATGATGAAAAATCCAATCAGCAACGGCGAAGTTAGAGTTGCTGTCAAAATCAGAATCACAACTGAGCGGAGAGTGAAGCGGGACGACGGAGAGGAAATCATGTTTGCCATATCTGATCCACTACTGTTCTTCTTTCTGCTGCTACTGCTCTTCTCGTGTACCTACTATGGACAAGGTGTTTTGCTGCTTATCTAAGACGACGACGACGAAGAAGAAGAAGAAGAAGAAGAAGAACACTTATCATTTGCCAATCTCAGGAACTTTTGTATTGACTGAAATTGTTTGCGAGTTTTTTTTCTGCATAAAAAACTGCATGTTGTTCGAAATTTAGTGCAGAGCTGCTACTACCACTACTGTGCATCATTACACAGTGAGAACGACACAGAATCAGGCTCCGTCAGCAAGAGATAATGGTTGATAAGAGGGGTATCAGTTACTGCTGATGATTGCCATGGCTGTTATCACAATACTCATATGAGTGGAAGGGACGCCACGTGGAGCTAGCGGCTGTTGTTGCTCCCACCCCCAGGCGCAGAGACACACAGGATCAGGAATTAGGGCTTGGAGTCTCTTGTTGCCAGCATCTGTTTGTGCACTTCATGGATGTGATGGGATACAGGACTAAAACAGATTGCAGTGGTAGATTGCGATTACTGAAGGGAGTTGCAGTTGCTGCAGTCGAGTCTTGAATATCGGAAACATGAAGAGAAGGAGATGAGGAGGTTGGGGTCGTAGGAGGAGAGTAGGAGAGCTTGAGATAGGAACAAAGGAGAGGGAGCCCCCAGAGGCAGCTGTGAGTTGCTTGGCAAGGTGGTGACATTAAGAGAAGCAATGGTGGTGTGGAATCTTGCCTCTTGTGTGTCCTCCTTTCTCATCACCTCTCATGTGCCTTACCAGACAATGTCACTTGTGTGTGAGTGGACCTTCATCACCCAGCATCACAGCTCCATACGCCTTCTGATACATCACCAGGGGCTGCCATCTTTTTCTGAGTTATATGCACAAGGTCAGCCACGGTAGCCTAAACCCTAAATTATGCAAATATGTCAAATAATTCATCTAATCATGCCATAAGTCAGGCCTTCTTCTCTCACAAACAGAATGCAGTAGATTGTGTGACTTGTGGTATTCAAAGCTGGTTGAGTTTTGTTAGAGATAGGTTCTCCTTCAACCTCTGAAACAATCAGTTTGCTATCTTGCTAACTGAGCAAGTGGCTACATCATGGAGGTTTTCTTTTCCCAGCAAATGTGCAGCCATTGATTTGAGGTGGATTGCCAAGGTGATGTATTCCTTTACAGGGTTTGCCCATACATGGCCTTTCTGATGGCATGTTGTTCAGTAGTTTAGACGTCTGCATTTGGTTCAATAGCTGTCTAATTTTCTTCAAACATTCAGAGCCTGAAGAGCTTGGTGATCAAGTAGCCACTCTATCCTTGACAGTGGCAAAGTTCTATGTTAATACTATGTTCTGCAAGGTGGCAACTGGGCAGCTGCTAAGAGTAGTGGTCTTCACACAACAAGGCACTGAGCTGTGTAGTGTTCCAGAGGATGACTAATTACAAGGATGGGGTGTCCCTAGTCCATGCTTAGAGGATTGCACAGTATGACTCTGGGATGCTGCATACTGTCAAGTCCTTCACACCTTTACACATTGCAAAGCTCTCCCTTGCTTTTTGTCAAATGCACAATTGCACTCTCTCATAATTTCCATCTGAAACAACTTCCACTTGGAGCCAAGGGTAAGGGCTGCATTATTTATTCAGCTTCCCATTGAGCTATCATGTGGGAATGCTTAATGGATCCCTTCAATTGAGGTACTATGTCAGAGACATAACTGTGTCTATGGTTAAAGCACAGGAAATTAGTCTCAAGTATGCTTGAGGATGTTCATGAGACTTAAGAGTTCATTATGGGGAAAATGGATCTCACAGTAAATTTCAAGGACAGGCAGAGGACAAGACTTGAATGAGTTCAAGTCAAATTCCTACTCATATTCTGTGTTGACATTTTGTAGGCAAAACTCTTCCAAGATATACATAGGACTCATGAACCTTATGCTTGTGCTTCTGGGCCCCTTGTGTGTTCATATCTTATAGCTTATTTCCATTGAGCATTTGATGGATGCCTAAAGATTGACTTTCTATGGACATAATTCTTCTACAGGCTAGTTAAGGGTGGAAGTAATCTTGGATTAGCAGTGCCTAATAGTTCAAATTTCATGTGTGCTGTCTGGCAGGTTTTGATTATGCAGGATCAATTGACAGCTTGCTCATGGTGCCATTATCACCAGCACTATCAAATGGGTCAATAACAGATCAGGAGGATTCCTCCAACAATTTACAAGACCCCTTGTTCCCAGTGACCCCTCAGTAAGTACATTACATCAGATAATGTCCTCCAGAACTCAAATCCCTGGGAGTCTGCTTGGCCTGCTTGCCTTCTTGTAATATGATGAAGACCTTGATGGTCACTTATACAGCACAGCAGCAATGGAATGCTAGATTCAGGAGCTTTTTGCCAATTTTTATGTCCTCCACCTCCCTCCAGATGGTAGCAATGTTGGTCTTTGAACCTAGTTGTGAGAACTTTGCTGGGAATCCCCAGTACACCATGATATGCAGCAGATTTACATTGCACACTGATATGGAACCTTGCAGATGTTCTGTCTGCCAGAGACTGCTTGAATTCTGAGACTTTGTTGATCACCATCTTCCTCTCTATATTGCTGTCCTTCCATCAATGAACTTTCTGAACCTGTGCTTGGTGTGGTTGCTGTTTTCCTGTCTGTATTGCATGAACAGTATTGTCACCTTGTTCATGGGCCATTCTTCTGGCTTGGAGATGGTTCTTCAAATTGAAGAATGAGAAGGCAACAAAACCTAACCTATGTGATTGGACACAGGAGATTTTGGGCTTCAGGGGCAAGAGGAGAGATTGTGCAGTAGTTTCTGACCTGATTCTTTGTTTCTTCAACATATTTTCTGTTAGTACATTTGGTTCTGTTGACCTATGTCTCTCTACCTTGTCTTCAACAAATGTTGTTGTTTGTCTCTGACTTTTGACTATTATGTTACATGTTTCAGGGCAGAGGCCATAAAGCTGATTGATGCAAAGTGGGGAGATTCAGAAGTTGCCATGGCATTATTGGCCTTTTCAACTGTCTGTGTCTGAGGATTTTCCTTTGCAGATGTTGAACGGAGAAAAGGTTTTGATTCGAGGCATGGACCTTAAGCATTATATTAGAGGTATGCTGAAAGACAGTAACCTTTTTTTAATGAGTTTCAGGACTCAATCACATGTAGGTTTTTACAATGCATTCTGCTTTGTTTTAGATGCAGAACTAGGAAGAGTTATGCATCGAGTTATGCCTTGATTGACCAGGTATTTGGTCAAGCTCACCTATGCTCACATGCTATAGAACTATAGAAATGGAGTATATCAGCTTCCAGGCTAGAGTTTTCTGCCATGGGAATTATTAGTACCCCAAATATTCTTTGTGACTCGCAATTGACCATATGTTCAATGCTTTTGTTGGATGAGGATCTATGGATTTGACAACAAGCCCTTGCAATGGTCTGTACAAGGGTTGTACATATTAGCTCCACCAATAATCAGCTTGTACTTGAGCATTCCTAGATCACTGTTCACAGCAGCATTGGGGTCCAGGTCTTCCAGTATAAGACAAGTGAGATAGCAGTTTGATATTTGGCTTACAAGATGTCCATTCCTCAAACTTTCATGTACTTTCACTGAAGTGTACAGAGTCATATTTAACCTAGAATTCACCCCTTCTACGAAAGATCTTGGGGCACAGGTGGGTTTTTGTTATCTGGAAAGATTGAATCCCTGCATTTTGCTGCTGTCCTTAGACTTGTATCACAGAGTATTTTAATACGGAAGTATTTTGTGAATAATGTCTGTTGTCAGTTTTGGAGTTCAAAGAGATGTTGCAATTTCCTCACTCATGATTGTGGGAAGTGTGTTGCAAGATTTTTAAAGGTTTTAGAGATAAGGTTTGTGGAAGCTTCAACAAAGCGAAGTAGGAGATTGTGGGCTGGTGGTGGGGGTTGTTGGGCACTCTTGTCCCAGTATTAGCCTCTTGAGGAAGACAACCTGTGGAGCCATGATAACAATGAGTCAACATGTCAATTTGTCTGCAAGCGAGTCTGCACCTCAAAGAAAATGCTGACCAGAGTTTGAGCTTTTTCTAAGGATCCCACTCCTGATACTTGTATCACAGTGTGGGGTAAGTGAGGTGAATGAATGTGGAGAAGCTTGTCTTTGTGTGCCAACACTCACCATGTCCCCAACTGCAATGATGTTTGCATACACTGTTGCCAGACACAATATTTGAAGGCAATATTCTTGATTGTCTCTTTCCTTCGGAATTTACCTCGTTTTGTTGTTACCTTTCATGGTCCACTTTCCCTTCCACTTGATTTGAGTTTTGAGTACAAGTTTGGTTATTCATTGTCCATGAATCAAAATTGTTTTCTTTTGTCAATGCAAAGTCTACCAGTTATATTAATTTAGGTGGACATGGTCTTGTATGGTTTGAGCTGATGGGAAGTATTGTTAGGATGCAGGATAGTGATTGGTGAATGGTGGTTGCAAGGAGAGGGGCACAAGAGTCAATCATTGCACAGATTTGAGTACAATGATTGTAAGAAAAATTGACTCACAACACTGTACAGTCAGGACTTCAGAAACAGACTGTTATCTCTTTTGTGTGGTGTCACATGTCAGTGACACATATGACACAGATGTCCTTTCCATTATTCTCTTTGTAGGCACTGGCAGAGACCTTTCACCCATATAAGCAAGACTTGACATTACTGGGGAAAACAGATGGTTTGTCACAAATTTTGGTTCCTGTGAGCCATCCATACACCTTGAATTCAGAGGACTCAGATAATTGACTGCAGAGGCTACCTTGTTTCAAAGCTACAGTTGAAGTCAGGTATTGTGCTGACAGGGTGCTTGGTCATGACTCCTTTGAGGATTTCATGTACCTAAACCAAGACTCTTTTGGCAGTGGCATATGCCCCAAAACATCTTGTGAGTTGGACTGTACTTCTAAAGGCTTCTCTTGTAATTTCTTGGATCTAGCTGTGAGAGAAAGTCCTCAAGGTTTATCCTGTGACATTTTTGACAAATGCTCTCAACCAAAGTATGCAGGTATTGAAATGATTAGGATGCTTCATGTTCATGCCAATATCTCAATTACTGCAAATCTTGGGGGTTATCAATAGTCAATATTACAAGTTCTTGAGGGCTTGTAGTTATATGAAGTTTTTTTTGTCTTTCAGATGGTCAATCTTATTGTTTGTCTGAAAATTTAAGGCGAGCTATTAAAGATTCTTCTAAAGAGAACTAGAGGGCTGCTTGATGAAGAAAATTTTGTTTTTGGAGTTTCAGCTTTTGGAGTTCTCAGAATGATTTTGTTTAGAGTCTTTTAAGCGGAGAGCTTCTTGTAAGCTCACTTGTTCATTCTTTTTCCCTCCTCACCTTTCATTTAGGCAAAATTGGGGCGACTCAATAAACGAATGAACAAGTCATAGTTACATTCGTTTAGAAGCTTTTTACATAAATGATGAGAACCAATGGCTCAAATTTGGAGGAAATCCAAGCCTCAGCTAAATATATACATATGTCTGCTCATAAAGCATAGAGAGTAATTAATCAAATTTGTGGTCATTCATATGAACAAGCACTTATGCTATTGGAATTTATTCCTTATTGAGCATGCCATCCCATATTACGATTGCTTTCTTCCGCAGCAGCAAATGCAAGTTGCAATTCAAATTTGAATAAAAACAATTTGATTGTAAGTGAAGCTAGAGTAGATGGAGGTACTACCTTGAAGAGATTTCAACCCAAAGCTCAAGGATGTGCTTATCCCATACATAAGCCTACTTGTCATATAACTATTACGGTTAAAAATGCATAATAACGGAAAATGGATGATCCGATAAAAAAATATATATGGAAGCTTTTATGCTAATATCATTGAAAAAAGGAAGAATTGCATGGGACAAAAAACGAACCCACTTGGTTTTCAATTCGGTGGGACCCAAAATCATCATTCTTATTGGTTTGCACAACCGAAAATTTATTTAAAACTTCCTTGAGATGATCGGGAAATGTGTAATTGCATCGAAATTTGTGTACGTAAACATATTCTTTCCACTTCTCAAGGAATTGTAACAGATCGAGAGGCACGCCAAAAACAAATAGGAGGAGAAATTATATGTTATGTATGGTAATTCATTTACATTTTGTTTAAACCATTTTGGGTGGGGGAATCCTCATAAATAAAAAAGGCTAGCTAATGCTATATTTACCAATCTTAGTCAATCAAAAAAAAAAGGAGATTTCCCCTCTAATGAAGAAACAAAATTTAATTGATATGGAAGGTATAGTTACTCAATCACTCCCCAATGCCATGTTTCGGGTTTCTCTAGATAATGGGTGCGAAGTTCTAACCCATATTTCGGGAAAAATAAGACACAATTATATAAGAATACTACCTGGGGATAGGGTAAAAGTAGAATTGAGTCTCTATGATCTAACTAAAAGACATATAATCCATCGACTCCGTACCAAATCTCCAAATGGTTAAGTAACTCTCCAAAATGGAAATGAGAGATAGGGAAAATAAAAAAGGGAGTTAATTAAATAAAAAACTCTACATTTCTTTATATTATTGATTGTATCCAAGTGAGGAATATAAACATGAAATTCGTACTTCTGTTCATAAAATTTGTGAGAATTGTCGATTGATTCGTAGATGAAGACCTATAAACTAAAAATTGAGAACATGTAAGGGAGTGTTAGAACACCCAATACAATAAGCAAGACACCAAACCCAACAAATGGGCATGCTTTCACAGTGAGCTCTAGTGTTGGGTGGTTATCTAATTTCTTTAATAACTTCCAATTCCAGTTTTTTATAAAATTCGAAATTCAAAGAACATCCAGTTTTGGTTTCTTAAATAATTTCACAGTCAATCCAGATTTTTTGAAAGTTTTAAGGAAAAAAATATTTAGCTTCAATTCTTACAAAAAGCCTCAAAGAACCAATTGTTTCCACTAAATAGGTAGCAAAGAACCAGTAGATTTATTGAAGGCTATTTGATCTGTTCTCAATTTTTTTTGAAACCTATGATTACGATATATATATCAAAATTGTTTCTTGCATTTTTGAGAATTGTGGTTATATATTGGAAGTTGTTACTTAATTTTTTTTAAAATCATGGTTATATTTGTTTGAGAGCAAATAGTTGTCTATTTTGATAAAAACCCAACACCAATGACCTCCTTGATTTGAATATTGGCAAACAAGAAGGTAGGTTGAATGCAATTCTAGTTTTTCTTATTTTGAAATTTTCTTTGAGACCTGCACATTATCAATTTGCATGTTTAAGCTATAATACCCTCGGATAACCCTTTCCTTGATTTTTAGAAAAAATAATACCCATATGTTATGGGTAAGGATCGGTTTTGAAATACCTAACCAACATGATACTTGACAGGATGACCACCTTATACATGTAAAGGTAAATTTTTTTGTTAAAAAAACTTATTCCAAAAACATATCATCATTTCTCATGCACTTTTCATGATTGCCAATCCATGTTAGTCAAATTCAAGTTGCCAAAACAGCTCAAAGTGGAGCTAAACATGAAGACACACTCAAACAAAAAATGACAACTTAACAGCTATAATTCTAGTGATAGTGATTTGTCGAAATTAATCTAGGTAGGACAACTTAAGGTTTTATAAGCGATAATTGTCACTTGAACAATTCCAAATTGAAATATGTTTAGCCTATTCCCAAGTAAAGTAACATGGAAAATTGTCTTTTCGAATTTGGGCTTTTTAAAAAAAATTCTTCCTAACATTACATAATTCATATCATGCATGTTGGTTTAGTTAGTCAATTAAGTCTTGATTAGGTTAACCTTAAACTAAATTGATGTAATTAATTGTGTTTTAACTCAAAATTAGTTCAAATGTGAATTGAATTTATAATATTTTGTGTTTGAGATATAATTCCAAGTTGTGTGTTCTAAAATCGTTTTTGGTGATTTGAGGTTCCAAAACACAAGTTGGTTGTTGCAAGTTTTTTGTGTTTTTATGCAAATTTCATTGTGGCACATGGTTTTGTGTGTATTCCATTTCATGTTTTGAGCTTAAATTCTCTATGTTTACAAGTGGATAGATTTTTTGAATCACCAAAAATTTGATCTAATTGTATTGTGTTGCAATTAAATTGAGTTTATTTAAGCACTAGTTTTTGTTCTGGTTGTGTTTTGCTCAAAGGTGTGTTAGTGCCAAATATCATGTTGTTATGTTTTGTGAAGTGTGTATTCTGGTTTGTTTTCAAGTTTACAACTATATGAGTTATAATAGATGGTGTTTCTTGGTTTGCTAAAGAAATTCACTTAATGAAGTTGGTGCGTTCAACATCAAATTTGGTTCAAAAAATCTTTTGGAATTGAACTCAAATAGGGCCTAGGTACCTCAAAGTTGGAATACAAAAAGAAATCAACAAGGTAAAAAATAATGAAAACTTACCATAAAAGGCCCACCAATCTCTTTTTCATTCTTTCTCTCCCTCTTTCTCCCTCTTTTTTCTTTCTCCCTTTCTCCCCCTCTTTATTCATCATCAACAATCGACACATAAGGAAAAGCAACATTGGCAACAACAAAATCAATGCCAAACCGCCATCGCCATCGCCAATCAACAAGAATTTAGCTAGCCAGTTTTCAACAATAGCAAGGAGCGTGTGGGAAGGATTTGCCCTTCATGGTTGCTTTCATCATATCATCACAACAATAGTAGTAACTATTGCCAACATCTTCGTTGTAAAAATAGCACAAGGAAAAAAAACAAATTTAAAAACCAAGGGGAGTTCCCCCTTTCCCTTCTTTTGTTATTGGGGTTTAGTTGCACACACATGAAGATGAACAATAACTACAAGTGTGACTACAATGTACAAGTCAAGAAAGGGCATTGATGAAGCATTGAGCTTGAATTCAAGCTTGCTATCACTTTAAGCTTAAAGTTTTTTTGAACCTTGTAGGCTCAAGCACAAGAGGAATTACACAAGGTCTAGGAAAGGCTTGGGATAAAAAGGGAAAGGGGGTCCAATCCACACCTCCCCTTTTTATCTCATGTTTTATGTGATTTTCCAAACATCATGTTCAAACCCCATTTGAACCTAGCCCATGTCAAGTTTTTTTTTTAAATAATTTATCATCCAAGTGGGCCACTTTTCATCCATAATTTGGATGTAGTCTTTTTCATTTATTTCATTTTCATTTCAATTAGTTGGCAAATAATGTCTGATGATTGAACAAGGAATTTTTATAACTCAAAAATTTCAAACCCTAAGACTGGACACATCATTACATCAAGTCATTACATTTTGAAACTTGTGACTAGACACATCACTATTTGAAGTGTTGTAAGTGGAAAAGAAATTATGTGGAAATTCATATCTTTCACATATGAAGTCAAAATTGGACATTATTTAAGTCATTAGGTTTCTAGAGAAGAGGCTTATGCATGTGGGACAAGTCAATCAATTTGGAGACAAAAATTTATAAAAGGTTTTTACAAGGAATAGATGGTCCTTGCACATCATTAATTTTCACTTGATTTTCAACAATTCAATGCTTGTGTTGGTAAGCAGCCATTTTTTTTAACACACATGTGGTGGAATGTTATACTACTAGAATATATGTCTTAAACCACTAAAGCATCTCATCCAACTTGTCATTGGGTGGATTTACCCATCACCCATGCCTTATCCAAGGTTGTACATGATTGTACAAGGTTGTATGGGGTTGTATAGCCATTGTGGACCACTACATTTTCACTACAATGTTTTGTGAATGATTTCATTATATAATCATTTTTCAAATTAATTTTTTTTTTGCATTATGTATAATGGACCATGATTTTTTCATGCATGGAACTTTAGATTATATGGTGTATGCTTATTGTGCAATACCATCACCTAACATTTTAGTCAAGTCCAACACATGAATAACTTAGAGTGGCCTAGGACTAGCCTAAAATTCTAGCCTATGGTAGCCTAGGAATAACCTAAGGTATCCTAAACTAACTTAGGAATAGTTTAAAGTAATTTACACTAACATAAGAATAACATAAGAACCTAGCCTATGGTAGCCTACACATAGGTTTTTTTAAAATGTGCATAATAATGCATGGTGAAAATCATTTTACTTATTGAAATAATGGTCCAATGGTTAAAGATTTTTTCTTTAAACATGGAAGTGAAGGGAGGTGAAAAGTTCAAACCTTCACATTTGCACCCTAAGTTGATGGGCTAGGTAAGCTAGGTTCACATAATCAAACCTTCACATTTACACCTTAAATTGACAAGTTAAATGGGTTAAGTTTTTTAATGCTTAACCTAGTTTAGGTTTTTCAACCTAGCCTAAGTGACTAGGTGTTTAACTTAGTTATGAACTAGGAGGTTAATGTAGTGAACTAATTATTAGTGAATTCAATTAACTATTAGTGAATTAATTATTAATAAATTTGGTTATTTATTAGTGAATACACTTGTCCATAATAACTAGTTCTTATTCACTAGGGGATTGGTCACTTTCATCATGGTAAATTTGTTAAAGTTCTTCAAAATCTAATGAAATATAAAATGCATTACAACACATATTAATGTAATGAAGCCTTTTTCCACTTCATTAATCTTATAAGGTTATAAACTAAAAGTTTGATTATCATCTTCAATTATGATGTGGACCTCTTGTCCTTTAAATTAGCCTAGTTATTGCAAAATGAAAGCAAAATATTTAGGATAAACATACATGTTGGTGATTGAACATTTTATGTATCAATCACCTTCCTCTCACCCATGTGTTTTATGGGATTTAAAGTTCAAAATTTTACTAGGAGGCACACCCACAACCTTTTAATAATTCAAAATAGGTGGAAAATGAAAAATACAAGTGCCTTTAAAATTTGGGTAATCAAAAATGAGAAAAATAAATAAATTTTAAGTTTTTTTTTAACATTATTTTTGGTTAATCCACCTTTGACTATTTTAGGCTATTAACTTAAGTTACTTTATGGTATTCTACCTTACTTTATTTTTGGATATTTTAAACTATTCCACCTTAAGTTATTTTAGGTTATTTTATCTTATGTTATTTTAAGCTATTTAAAATTATTCCACCTTAAACTATTTTAACTTACTTTACCTTAGGCTAATATCAACTATTATAAATTATTCCACCCTTGGGTATTTTAGCTTATTTTAAATCATTCAACCCTACATTATTCAAATTATTTTACCTTAACCTATGGTCGAATAACCTAAAATATTTGAAAATAATCTTGACTAGTATAATAACCTAACATATCTTAAGGTGAAATATATTAAATAATTCACTATAACACATCATGGTTTATTTGATTGGAAAACTAAACAAAAAACTAATCATTTTGACATTTGGTCAATTTGACCACTTAGTCATACTAAACAAATCAATTTGAACATGTCCAACTTCCCTAGTGGTTTTTTTTATTAACCATAAGATGGTCTTTTTACTTAATGAAATTGCACAAAAAATTGGGCAACCAAAAAACATTAATTTAGAAAATAACTCAATTTATAAATATAATAAATAAACAAATAATAAGTACCTACCCACACACCCACCATAGCTTCCTACCTACCTATCCACAATTCACTTAAATATTATACATTTACACACATGTACAAAGTACATATACGAACATACATATTCCACATAATATATGTTTGTAAAGGGGATTGAACCTTGGTCTTTTTAACTACACACCAATGTTTTAACCCTCAAACCACCACACCACTTTAAAAAACAATATGATACCAAATGCATTTAACATATTTCTTTGAATTTCAATGAAATTTTTTGTCAATGTGTATGACAACATTTGAACTTTAATTTTGTTTCATAATTAGATAAGTAGGTACCTAATTGGGTAGATAGGTGGGTACACATACCTACTTATGTAAAATATAAGTAAGTAGGTAAGTACATATAAGTATGTAATTAGATAAATAGGTAATGCTGGTAAATAATAAATAAATTGTAAGTAGATAAGACAAAAGTAAGTAGATGGTAGGTAGGTAGATAATAGGTAGGTGTCAAGGACACGAAGATTCACCAAAAAAATATTTAAAGGAAAGGTCTAAATCTAATTTTCAAACAAGGAATGAAATAAAATTATACGATTCAAAAATAAGAACACAAAAACTAATAACAAAAACACGAAATGTGTATTATCAACTTGAAATTGGATCTTTATTATGTTAACATATGCGAACATGAACATGAAAAGAACATGACAAGACTATGGTGCAAAATCATGCTTATGACTGGTGTTGAATAGATTGAAAAAAATGAAAGGTCCTATTTCTATTTATATTCCTTTGGGGACATAGTTCAATGAAGCTTCTAAAGAGGCTTCTATGTGTGCATTAAGTCAAAAGGCTTCTTGAAAACCTTCTTAATTAAAAGTCAACTATGAATTAACTGAAACTTAATTAAAAATTAACTGGAACTTAACTAAAGTCAATTGAGAGTTAATTAGAGTTAATTAAAATTTAAATATGACTTAACTATGATTTAACTCAAAACTAATTATGAGTTAACTAAGACATAATTAGAATTTAACTAAGATTTAATTAGAATGAACTAATAATCAATTAGAAGTGAATTATGAGTTGAGTGAAAGTGAAGTAAACTTAACTAAAAGTTAATGAAAAATGAATTGAAACTAAACAAAAATTTATGAACATAGATGAACATTCAAATGCATAAGTTCCATGGCATTGATATCTATGACAATAGATAGGTGGATAGGTAGGTAGATAATAGGTAGGTAGGTAGATTGATAGATAGATAAGTAGATAAATAATAAGTAGGTGGGTAGATAAATTGATAGATAATTGGGCAGATAATAGGTAAATAGGTAGATAAATAAGTAAGTAGATAAATAAATAATTTTGGTAGATAGTACGTAGGTAGGACCTAGGTAGGTAATGATAGGTAAGTAGGTAGGTTGGACATATTTTGGTAAATAGGTAGGAAAAACATAAGTAGGAATATGTTAGGTAAATAAATAGGTAGGTAGTTTAGTAGGCATAACAAATAGGTTATGTAACAAAATTAATATGACCAATTTGACTAAGCATGGCCATTTGATATGGCTAATTTGATTAAACCATGAGCATCTTAATGAACCATTTAAAAAAAAATTCCCTTTTGATTAAATGTACATTTTAACACTCAATCAAAATGGTCATTTTAATAATAAAAAAAACCAAATAAAAGAACCATGTGTTTTTCATACCCAATGCTTTTAATCAAAACACACATCATTTTGGTCAATTTGAACATTTTAATCAATTGACGTTTTGAAAAACCATGATTTGTCATAGTGATTGATAATAATTTAAGGTAGAATAATTTAAAATAACTTAAAATAACTTAAGGTGAAACAACTTAACACAATAAAAAATAATTAAAGACAAAATGATCTAAAATAACCTAATGTAACCAAGAATAACCTTAAATAATTAAAGGTGGAATACTTTATAATAATAAAAAAGTAGATAACCTAAAATAATTTAAAATGGATTAATTTATAATAATTTATAATTTAACCTAAAATAATTGAAAATAACCTATAAAAACTTAAGGTGGAAGAACTTAAGATAAACAAAAATAGCTTAGGCTGAAATAACCAAAATTAACATAAAATATTATAACTTTGGGTGGAATAATTTGAAATAACTTAAAATACAATAGCCTAAGGTGAAATAATAAAAAATAACATTGGGTATAATAGTTTAATTAGGGTAAGGTATGATAAATTAAAATAACCTAGGGTAAAATAACATAAAATAGTTTAAGATATGATAGCCTAAAATATTTAAAACAATAACATCAAAAGAAACCCATTTACTATATTGAATTACAACAATTAGTAATGAACTATGTCAAGTAATAATGAAACATGATGGTTACATAATGACTTCATGGTGACATAACTTTAAACAAGGTGAAACAATTAGGGTATGGCGAACCTATTTTAGTTTTGAAGTCCCATATTGATTTAAGGTAATGAAATGCACCTCACTTTTGGATAAGTTTTTTGGTTTAAACTCAAGTAACAAAATTCCTAAAGGTTAGTTTGGTATAACTATCTAAGGGTGAAGGCCAATGAACAAATAAATGTGTTTTCATGAATTGCCATATCTTTACAAAAAAAATCTTTGACACCCTTGGGGTAGGCTAGGGTTTTCAACATCTTGGGCTTACATTTTTAGTACCATCAATTACCATTGAAAGAAGGTGACAAAGTCAAGGTGACATTTTGGAGAATTAATCTTAATGGGAAGGATTGTTTTTATTAACAACGATTCATATCATTTAGTTTAAAGAATGTCTTTACATAATTTCAAAAGGTTATGGATCAAGTTTTGGCCAACTTTACTTTTGCCAAATGTTACATTATATTATTATCATCTGCAGTTTAACCCCAAGGGATCACATGCATCATTTGCAAAAGTTGTTGGACCAACTTAAGGAACTAACTTTAAATTGCATCCTAACAAATGTTGATTATTCTAAATTCAAGTGGACTACCTAGGTCACATGATATATCCTAATGGATTAACGATCTAAAAGGTTGAGGTTGAGGCCATTTCACAAGTGCCCCAACCATCTTACATTAATCGATTTTTAAACTTGTGAAATTAGTATCAAAGGTTTGTTAAAAGATTTAACAACATTATTAAACTTTTAACCTAGTTGACAAAGATTGACCAGGAATACATTTGGGGTCAAACATAAAAACAAACCTTCTTAGAATTGAAAGTTTGATTCATTTCAATTTGGATTTTGCGATGAACAATATGAAAACAACCTTTTTAACCACACATTGACTAAAACATGTTATGGTTTGGGGCCATATTATTTATTTAACTTGATGATGATGGTCAAAAGTTCATTGTGGCTATGCCAATAAGTTTAATGAAATGACAAGAAAAAAATATAATTCGATGAAGGGGAGTGCTTTGCTATTATTTGGGTGGTTTCATCATTTTAATGTTTTTAATAACCAATGTGAAAATGAATCACCAACCATTTAAGTTTTTGATGGAATCAAATCAATTCATAAGAAAGTTAGATAAGTTTGAGAATATGATTTTGACATAGTCCATAAGACTAATAAAGTTAACTAAAATGCTAATAGATTGAGTTGAAACCCAAGTTCCAATAATGAGGACACCACTAAAATTTGTTAACATGATGGTATAAATTTGGAGGTAATATTAAAATGGCATACCTGTGCATACTTATGTTCCTTGTGGAGATGTTTTGGGAATGTACCCCAAATTAACATGGATAATGGGGATATTGTGATCCGAACATTAAACCAAAGGCAATTGTCATGCCCATACATAGCCTCATACATGATGGCCAGTTATGGGCATGCCCATGTGCACTTTTAAGTTAATGTACGATTTTAGGCGACTGTACGTTATTGGGTACTTAAGGTTTCAGTTGGTTGGCAGTAGTATAAAAGGCCAAGCCCTTCCTTTTTCTCTTTAATTTTTTTAGAATTCCTTTGTTAGGAGAATTTCCTCCATAATAAGTTAGGATTTATAGATGCTCACGGCGGCCATTGCACGATCACCGTCTACATACATTTCATTTTCTTCTTTCTTTGCAACTCAATACATGAGAATTTCATTTCAGCCTCTTCTTGTGTATTGTATATATATGTGTGTGCATGCATTTCTTTTTGGTTGATTAGTTTATACCTTTGATTGGCTTTAATTTTTTTGTTTAGTAGAATTTACTACAGATTTACACCTTTACGACACCGTACGTCACGACACAATGGCACCTTGAACATACATGAAAATGCATTTATTATTACATATTTATAAGTAGGTGAAATACTAATTGGATTGACATTCAAAGAAGATGACCAAGTTGCACATAAGCCCAAATGGTTCAAATGGGAAAATAATTCCTTCATATAAGTGTGGGGAGACAAATGAATGTGGGTAATGCCTCAACCATAACAATGGTAGGGCCTTGTATGACATGTTCATGAAGAATTGAACCAACTTAAAATCAAATGAACTTATAATGTGCTTTAAGCATAACACTAATGATGAGGGATGCAATTACAAGTTCAACAATTTGTTTTTCAATGTGTGTTGTGTGATCAAATGTGACCATCATTCAATGCACTTACACTTCATTTACAAACACATTTCAAAGTGCCTAAAATTGGTGCCATTATCATATTGCAACAATAAAGGTGTTATCTATGCATTTCAAGATAGGGTGTTCAATTAATTTGGTGCTCCAGTTGAAATATTCATTGACCAAGTATAAAATTCCATGGGAAGTTCTAAAAAGTTTGTGAGAAAACATCATTCAATCATCATATGATTTCATAAGACCATCTTGAAACAAATGGATTAATTGAACAAATGGTGTAGATGTTGAAACAAGGTTTGCAAAAGTATGGGTTTCAAAAAGGCATACTAGAAATTGGGATCTACAACCACCATGGTTAATTATGGGATATAAGTTCAATCAACAAGTTTTTTTTTGTTGTTTTCATTGTATTTTCTATTATTTTGCGATGAATTTAAACTACCATTTGCTTCAATTTGATGAGATGCAATGACAATAATCAATTTGGATGATCCAAATGTGAAAATTTAAGCATGTGAATAACAATAGTTTTGTTTCAAAAAGTAATACCAATGGCTATGGAAAATTTGGTAATTTTCCAACATTAGAATATGTTGTGTTATGCCATTATTTAAAGACTTGGTTATTGGCCCTAACAAATTACATGTACCTATAGTAAACAACACCAACTACATTGAATGTGATTCCATGATGCATTATGTTGTGTGTGTGGAAGGTGTCACCTTTTTAAATGTTATTATTGGATAATTAGGATGGTTAAACATGGAAAAATCATGTGTGTACTTGTGTGCCATGTCATCTTCCTATAGTGGATGGCCAAATTGTCGCATCTTTGGTTGTCCAAGTTAACTTAGGTGCATTTTTATTACAAACTAAATTTCACATAACAATTTTTTTTTTTGAATCATAAAATAAATTGGTTTTGAATTTTGTGAATGAACATGAACCTTCACAATGTTCTTATTAATGTATTATGAAATTTTTGTTGGAAAAGTTTGAAATGAATCTTAGTGAATAACCTTAAGTTGGATTAATGTAGTTAAATGTGTTTTAACTCAAAATTAATTCAAATGTGGATTGGGTTTTGGAAAGTTTGTGTTGGGGATATATTCCCAAATTGTGTGTCTTCAAATCATTTTTTGATGATTTGTGATTATATAACCCACAAGTTTGTTGTTATAGGTTTTTCATGTTTTTATGCAAGGTCCATTGCAACACATAAATTTTTTGCGTATTTCATTTCATGTTTTGGGCTTAGATTCCTACTATTTGTATGTGAATAGGTATTTGTTTTGGTTTGGAGACGATTCTTAAGATGAATTTATGTTTTTTGGTTTATGTGTGTGAACAACGATAGTTGTATGTGCCGATATGGTAGCACATGACATTCACAAGCAAATTCTCAATGCCTTCTCCACCAATTTGCATCCCATTTCTCTTAAATTGAATTTGAAATCAATTGTTAAATTAAATTTCATTGAATTGAAACTACATATAATGTCATTCAATATTTTTATTTGAATGGAACTTAATTTCCACAAAATCCATTCATTATTTTCATTAATTGATCATTCGATTGTCACTACTAATATGAAGCAACATGGAGCCCAAATGTTTAAATATTTAAATATGAATATTCTTCTTCTTGGTAAAAAGTTGCCAAAAGGTGACACTAATTCCATTTTTTGGCCAAAATTCCCTTTTCTAATTAAAAAAATTGCCAAAATTTTTTTAGTGGGAATGTTACTTGGTGTTTTTTTTTCAATTTTGCGATGCTACTCAAGTGGTGATCATTCATAAATATATTTAGCCACATTTCGGCAATATTCAAAATATGAAAGTAAAAAATCTTAAGCACAATATATTGTTCACAATTGTCACAATTTTTGATGATTTTAAAATTAAAAAATCGTTTTCTGACCATTTTTTTTTTCAGAAACAGAGAATTTGCAGCAGAATATTCATATTTCAAAATCTGTTTCTCAAAATGGCGAAAATTCGCCACAAAACAAATCACTGTCGCCACAGTTCCGTCTACTGGCTACTGTTTTAATGATCCTCTACAAAATTGTCGCCAATTAAGGCGAAATCTGTCTGGGGGTGCTCACCACTGACGCTGCGTTATAAAAAAGACCCAAAAGAAGGGACTTATATTTACCCTATTTGTTAACTCAGCCGTACTATCCGTATCCGTCCGATCGCAGAAAGCCACCACTTTTCACCGTCAGATGATGTCATTTTGCTTTCGATCCCAGTAACTCAGATTCAAGTTTTCTATTGGCTCTCTTTTCTCTGGCGAATCAGTTGCTCACATTCTCCTCATCCGGATCGCCACTCTGCAGTACCTGAGCTTCGGTTTCCGAGCCTCAAGGTTTGCTCCGAACTTGAGATCTACTTAGTTCCTTCATGACTCCTGCAATATTCCATTGCTCACTTGTGTCTGTGCACTCTCGTTCCCGCTTCCTCTTGCGCTACTTATCGTCCCCATTTTCGATTAGATTGCGTATGCAGTTTTATTTCTCAATCTTCCTACATTTCATTCCTGTTTGTGTTCTCTTGTCATTTGATTTATTACCTTTCCAAGTTTGTGATGGCGAGGACCAAGCAAACAGCACGGAAGTCAACCGGAGGGAAGGCTCCCCGTAAGCAGCTTGCGACCAAGGCGGCTCGGAAGTCGGCTCCCGCTACCGGAGGTGTGAAGAAGCCGCATCGTTACAGGCCGGGAACCGTTGCTCTTCGTGAGATTCGTAAATACCAGAAGTCGACGGAGTTGTTGATCAGGAAGCTGCCTTTTCAGAGGCTCGTGAGGGAGATCGCTCAGGATTTCAAGACCGATCTTAGGTTTCAGAGCTCTGCCGTCTTGGCTTTGCAGGAGGCCTCTGAGGCCTACCTGGTGGGGCTGTTCGAGGACACTAACTTGTGTGCAATCCATGCTAAGCGTGTGACTATAATGCCGAAGGACATACAGCTGGCCCGTCGTATACGGGGGGAGCGAGCGTAGCCCGTAGTGGCATTTTCGATTCCTTGGTGTATTTCTACACCACCATCATTCTGAAAATGTCTTCCCTCGCTCTCGTATGAGATCGCTGGGGCAAAGCGGGTGGTTTTATCGCTTTTATAGCTTAGTGGTATTTCCTGACAACCAGTTGCTTCAGCTGCCAGCTTTAGGATCGTCTATATTTGAGTTGTATCCTTCTACATTGGGTGTAACGTCGGTTGCTCGAATCCTTCAGGCGAGTGAACTCTGCCTCCGGCAGACTTGCTCGCTCTTCTGGAAGGTTCTTCGGTTTGAAGTATGTTCATTTCGCGGTGTAATTGTGCTGTAGCGCGTCTGGCATTTGCCTCAACTGGGCTATGATGCAGATCCTTCGTATGCAGTCATCTCGGAATACATGTGAAGGATCTGCATCATAGGCTAGCTGGAGAAAATGTGAACTAAAAATTGAGTTTCGTAGCCAGCAAATTGCCAGGCCTACCTTCTTTTCGCTGGCCACTAACCTCGACAATTTTGGCACAAGGTATCCAATGAACTTGTTGGAGGTCTAGAGTTCTGGGAGGATGCTGGTTCTTTGGTTTGAAATATGATCTGTAGTTTGCAATATTCAGACAGATAGTCGGAATCTCGTTCGTAGGAAAAGTAATTGGTCCTATGAATCTGGTGCGGTTGTTGCAGGCTTCTTTGGATCAGGTCTAATGCAGGTGCTCCGAGTGGAACTACCCAGAGTGCAAAGACCAACTCTGCATCATATATCACACCAATTCTTCGTATGCAACTCTTCCAGTATTGTACAGATGACGAAAACCTGCATCAGAGAGTACTTGATTAAGACTTGCTGGAGACTTTTTCTTCATGTCAGATTGGACGCAACTGAGTACTGAAATGGAGAATCCGCATCAGAAACCAAAGCGAGAAAAAGGGAATTCACATAGAGAAAAAAGAGAGCAATTGGAATGTCGTACCTGTTTCTCTAACACGATTATAAGCGCCGAAGAAGGATCCTTATGAAAAGAACAACCTCCAACAGGCACCTGTTACGTCTACTTCTTGACGTGCAGGATATTCTTGCACAATACTTGTTTATATAAGCTGTTTTATCTACTCACCTTCCATACCGCACACGGCTATCCAAGCGTATTGTGAAGAGTTTAGGGTTTAGGGTTTAGGCAGTATCTCTTTCTTTAAAGAATGAACAAGGGGTGTGTCACACTTGGCCTTGCCATTTACATAAAAAATTATCTTAAAGCAAAAGAAAAACTATGGAAACTTAAATATTTCCCCATACAACAATATAATCTTCATAAAAACCTTTAAAAGGAACCATAATCATTCAAGATATTATAACTCTATAACTACCTAGGGTCAGTTTTCACATTGACAAAATGAATTTGTTTCAAAAATTTGAAAGTACATTTATTTTCATCATCTATTATGATATTGTGATATAAGTAATGAAATTATTCAGAAATTAACATATGATAATAATGATGATTTTCAACATGTCAACTTCATGTTTGCACAAAATTTCATTTCACTATTTTGAGGATTATTCAATGATGAGATTGACCTTAGGGTAAGGTAATGTCAACCTTCAATACAAGCCAAAATGTCATCTTTCAAAAAATCCTCATATAAAAATAGACCTATTACTTGGAGGCCAAAATCTATCAAACTACTATATTCTATAATGAATCTAAACACAATTTTCTTGCCTTGGTAGGCAAGGTCAATAAAGTGACAATTGCTCATGTCTACTAAGCATTGTGGATCCATCCATGTTTGTGAATCATGGGAATGAATTCATTTTGGATAGGGCAAACCTTTTGAAAAGAAAGAGAGAAAAGTTTTTTATTGAAAAAACAAAAAGATATTTTTTTACAAAAGTGTGGAAGTACCTACTCAATATCGGGTACCCTGTCAACACTGCATTTAAAATATAAATATATTTTGTTATAATTTGATTTTATATGATTTATATTATACATTCATGCCTTTTATCACATAAATATGAATAACTTTCAAAATTCATAATTTTCAAATTCAAAAACACTTTTGAATCAAATGTGCTCAAATTAATTATTAAAACAATATTTAAAAAGAATGGTGCACATTTGGTAGAAAAAAACATGTTTTAAAAAAAAACCAAAAATTGTCCATTCTTAAGATTTGAATGCTTTGAACATGAAAAAGAAAAATTCATTTGTGTCAAACTTTGAGCATATAAACTTTGCAATTAATAAAAAAATATTTCAAAAAAATTATGACAATTCAAATTATTATGCTTCATTTGTCATCTTTCAATCATACAAAAATGCAGTTTTAAAAGTGTCCACTCACTTGGGTGGCTCCTTTGACTATGTTTTTACCCACATATGGAAAAAACATAGTTTAGGGTTTAAAGCTTTGTTGTAGGGATTTGTTGTGTAATTTTTGTGTCTACTATGAATTTACAACCTTTCAATTCTTTTATTAGTCCCAAGATCTAATAGATGCAATAAATGGGAAAGTCTCCATAGTGTAAAAGCTTTGTGTATACATTTGCACCACATGAAATCCAAATGGGTTGTCAACTGGTTTTTCAATTTTCTCTTCATAAAAGACATATTGAAGAAACACCTTTCATCTTCCACGTTACTTAAGACCATAGCCATGGACAACTCCACTAATTTCAGCCATTTTAACAATTTAGAATAAATAATTTGATTGGCAGTTGACAATGCCCACATCCTAAAGCATGGATTGCAATCTAGGGGAGGTTTCATTGCTATAATAGAATTGGCCAACATTGTCACTTTGAAGAAAAAAGTTTGTGCTTCTAACTTCAATTCATGAAGCAAAAGAAAAATTTACATTTGGTTGGCCCTAATGTTCTTCCCATGACAATAATGAGCTTTCAAAATGTTCAATTGTGCCAAAAAACTCTATTCAAATTCTAGTTGAATCTAAAACATGGGATAAATAATCCTAGTTGCATTTATAATCTCTTGTGAAAGGAAGGACTGCTCCAATTTTAGCAACGCGAGTGCACTATTTTTTCACATTTTGCACTCCCAAAAACCAATCAACTTTGGAAACCCAACTCAAAGCACATGTGATTGTGCACCTCTTATATTGCATATAAGTACATCCATAGAACTGGAAGGTAGTATATTCAAGCTTTATGCTTTGGTCAAGAAGCCAAACATGAATGCAAAACATCAATTGAATGTTCCTTTGTGTTTAGAAATTGCCCAAACTCCTTCTACCCATACATGGTTTGTTGATCACAATACATTTGTTACTATTGTGTTTCACATTATTTGACAACAACAACAAAATCGCATACAAAAATGTTATAATTATGAGCAAACTTGGACAAGCCTTGGACAAGTTCCATCATGGGAATAATACATGTTCGTCCCAATAACACTTCAACATCACAAAACCCACTTTAACTATGTCATGGGATGCTTGTTCATCAAACATTTAAATCACAACTATTTTGTATTCTATCAAAATCCATTTTGTAGGTGAGAACATTGAAATCTAATGTGTCTTCACATTGCAAAGAATCTTCAAGGCCTTTTGCTCCAAAAATTCTCCAAGCTTGATTATCCAAATGTTTTTAAAGAAGTATAAAATATTAGGTGTAGAAGTTTTGCTTCAATCTTAAACATTAGAGGTAGTTTTGTCAATGTTTGTACCATTAGGTTTGTCCCATGTGCAACACAATGTACCCCTAGTATTTAGGGGGCAAATTTCTCCCACAATTGTGTTGTAACACTAATTTTTGCACCCTGGAAAATTGAAACTCCATCTACACCAAAACTTATGAATTTTGAAACAAGGTCAGATTTTGATAGTCCTCCATATTGAAGCACATTATCCACTATAACCTTTGTGAGATTATTTACTATACCACCATTGACCAGCTGTTCCAAGGTTAGTAAAATAGGGTTACACTTCCAACCATCAACAAATTGCACATGAACACCCAACCAAGGTTGGCAGTCCACAATGGTAACCTCATTAATAGATATAGAAATGAACCTTGCTTTCTGAATAACCATTCATGTGTTTGTGAGCACAATTTTATGCATGCATTCATCCATGATCCAAACACTTGAATCGCTCCAATAGTGTTGGGGGTTATTTGGGCACTTTATCAAAAACAAACAATTGTTACATACTTTCCTAATTCATAAGTGGTCATCCTTGTTGTAGAAGGTGGAAATTGTCACAAATTGCAAAAAAATTCTTTTATATGCAATGTGTAAACCAACATTAACCTAGTCAATTATAGAACCTTTTACATGCATTGTAGCAAATTGTCGTTCATTTTTAGCATGTTGGATACTCAAACTCATAAAATATTTTCCCACCTTCACATTAGGCTTTATAATATTAGTTTTTTGTTGTTTAGCATGTTTCTATAAGCCATCAAACTTCAAGACAATCAACTAGTTTCTTTTGTCAACAGAATTGCAAACCTTACACTTCACCATGGATAATTTTCCATTAAGACCCATCACTACCTCTATGCAGGCAATTTTGCAACCCAAATATTTTGAAACATTTTGTTAAATTCCCATTCAACCTTCTTGGCTTTCTTTAGTTTTGAAACAATAGGTTCTTCAACACCAACAACAATGTTTGAAGAAGAAACACTAGCTGCAAGCAAGGATTTGCTACTATATCTTGTAATTCTAAGGAGAGGGGCAACAAAAAACTTGTTTTTGTCACAATAGACTTGGAGCTAGCAGATGGATTGATGGGGAACCAGGAGAACTAAGGGAAAAATGCCTAAACTTAAAATTTGTAGGAGGTTTTAGTGGAGCCATTAGAAATGACATGCAAGAAGACTAGATGACAATTCCACAAGATGTCAACAAAACAACAAACCAGAAAAAAATCAGCAAGTTAAAAATATGAAAACCAAAACAATTCAAGTTCAAAGGTTTAGTGGATCTAAAAGCTTAAAATAAACCTTAAATAGTTCAAGAAAAGGTCGATGAACATTAAAAACCTTTCAATTTGCACAAAAGTTAAATGTCTGATTTCAATATTTGAATATGGAAGTCATCCATGGCAAAGGAGGAAAATTTATATTGTTTCCATTGACACATTTGAACAACAAAAAATCATAAATAATGGTCACTAGTCCAAAGTCCTTGCAATAGTCACCAAACAAATTGAAATATATATATCCTTATTGAAGGATAAATTTAAAAAAACATACCTGCACAACAATGGTTTGGGCCTGTAAATATCCAAGGGATACCATGATCTTGGAAAAGGCCATTAAAAATTGATTGTTTTGATTGGCCAACCACAATAATTGGTTTAGGTGGTGACAATTAAAATGGTCCCCCATTTCATATTATTCAATATGTTACATTTATGGGTGATGATAAGGAATAATTAACATTTTATGTTGGAATGGTAAACATTGGTATAAACCCATTTTGACTAGAGATCCTTTTTCAAAACCAAACCACCATTATGTTTTAAAAGTAAAAAGTAAAAATCTCACATTTCATAGATCTAAACTCTTGTAGGTTGAGTGCAAATTCATTCTTAGGGGCAAATTACACTAAAAACATTCAGCCATGGCATATAGAACCTCATGGTACTTTGCTTTTTGGATGAAACCATGGAAAACCCCTCAGCTATGGGCCAAGGGCTTTATTCATAATGTAAACCCAATTTGGACCAAAGAATAAACAACATGCTTTTTTTAATGGATTTTTTTTCAAAATAAAAAACTTTGGAAATGTGATTACCCTAACTTTTTATTCCATCTCCTTTTCTTTTTTTACTTTCACATCCTCTTTAGTTTTTTGCTTTGTCAATTTTTTTCTTTCATTTTTACCATCATATTTTACACTTTTCAAAACATGTGTGTATCAAAGATGAGAGAAATAATTAAATACTTGTGATGATGGCTATTTATCGGTGTTTATATATGTTGATTCAACAAGTGGTGAACACTCAAGCCTTAGTTCTAGTATGACTTCAATCTACATTGCTTATAGTCCTGTGCCAATTCATGTGGAGGAAAAAAATGATCAATTTAGGCTTTTAAAAGGCATTGTGATTTACAAATCAATTTTTGTTTGGTTTTTACATGAAAAATATGTTCAAGCAAAAGACTAGGGTTTTTCGTAGTAAATTTCCATACCTTTGTGAGAGATTGGATATGTATTTGATAATATAACATACATTTATGAGAGATCCAATTTCAATAGAAGATAAGGTTGGAATGTCTTTGATATGGTTAGGAAATGGGAATGGTTTGCAACTAATGGGTGATCTTTTTGGAATAGTTAAAAGTATTGTTTAGTCCTTATGAATTAATTTTTTTCATTGTAAGATTACATCTTTGAAAATTGTTTATATAATTTCCAAGCAAGTTTCAATTTAATGTTTTGTCAAAAAACTTGAAATTTTACATGGAATTCCACAAATTGTTGGTGCAATAGATGGGTGACACATCCCCCATTCTAGCACCTCTCATATGAAGAGAAGATTTATATTATAGGAAGTTGTTTTATTCTACACTATTACAAGCTTTTATTTGTTGTTAAATTGTGTGTTTTGGGAATATGAATTTGGTTGACAAGTAGCATGCATGATAGGACAATTTTCCAACTTATTAAATTGGGAAGATGTGTATTTAGGGCACGTTTTTGCCCTACAAGTTGATTGGCGATGCAACAAATCCAATGAAGCCATGGATTTATTGTCCATTCAAGGAGAAGGTGATTTGGCCTTGGAAGGATACAAAGAAAACTAGAGTTTTATTCAATTGTCAACATGGATACATGTTGAACAAACATTTGGAATTTAAAATTGTAGGCAGAGGATGATTATGAAATGTATGGATTGTCCATTGTGTTTTGTCTTGGATGTTGTTTTTACATGCATAATTTTGCATAATGTATGCATTTTGTCAAAGGATGCTTTTGGTAGGAGCTATATTGAAAAGGATGAGAAAGAATTGCAAAATTGATTAGCATGAAGTGAGTTGAGAAAAAGTTCAAGTTATGTGGTGAGGGGGTTTTTCTCAAAAAAGTTAGGGGTATAATTAAATCACACCCAAATATGGCAATACCAATTGCACAAGGATGTGAAGATGTGAAAGTTGAAACATTCTTGATTAGAGAAGATGGAGGAGATGAAGATTTACTACATGAAGCCACAAATCATTGTATAACTTTTGCCAAAGTGCTTTAGAACTACAAGTTGAAAAACCAATCTACTTTGGTTTTTGAAAATTTTGAAAATTTGGTTGAATTTGAAAGCATGAATGAGTAAAAAGTTACAATTTGTGTATCAATGCTGCCATATGAGCATCCATGTTTTTCAATAAAATTGAATTTTCTTGAAAGGTTGCTACTAATTTGCATCAATTGCAAAATTATCACAAACATCATTTAAAAAGGTTTTATCATAAACATCACATCATCAATGGTCTCAATTGCAATTGTATTTTTGCAAAATTATTAAAAAATCACAAACATATAGATTTTTTTTGGCACTATTGAAATAATTTCATTCATTTCTCCTTAAATCACAATTAATGTGTCCACCTCAAAATATTTCCACTTCACACCATCACCTTTTTCTTCATCAAATTATGAAAAAACAAAAATCATTTTTGGCAGCCAACGTCCATCGTCTTTGGGTTTTTTCTTTTGCCACCCACATTGGTTGGTTGACCCCTCTTCTTTGGTGTAGGTTGGCTAATCTCCTTTTCTTTGATCTCCACAATTTCCTCAATTTTTAAAATTTTCTCTACAAAATTTAAACATTGTGAAAACAAAATAGGGGGTTGGTCTCCAAGAAATTCTACATCTTCTTCGTTACAAGGGATCTTCGCATGTGAAGATTGTGAATTCCTTCCTATTAGTTGAAATGCATTATAATTAAACATTCTCATATAGAATCCATATTATGAATTTTAGCCATTGAAGGTATAGCCTACTTCTCTTAGAAATTTTGATCCCACCCTTGTGGTTGTGAGTATTCAAAATTCTAATGCAAAAAACTTCAAGACATTTAAGACATCATAAAAATGATCAAAGGAGAAAAATGATCCTTTTTTATTATTGTGTTTAGGGTTTAAGGGGTAGTAATTTTGTGAGGAGAAGTTATCAAAAATTTGTTCAAACTTTACTTTCCAAAGATGATTAAAGGAAAGAGATGATTCCTTTTTATTATTTTGTTTGGGGTTTAAGGGGTAACAATTTTGTTGGTGAAGCCACCAAAAATTCCTTTCAACTTTGTTGTTTAAAAAAAAATATATAAAAAAAAATAAAATGTCATAGATGAGCAATAGGGCTTTTTTTTTTTGAGGACCCATGGGCTCTCACTATTTTCATTAAGACCATCTCTTTGAAATACTCAAAAGGCTTAGCCAATATTATCCACAACAATCCATGTCAGATTCCAACAAGTTTTTTCATCCAAGGCCATTTGCTTGGGCTTACTCCTCAAACTTACCCTAATGTAAACGAAAATTGACCACATCCCATTGCACTTTGGATCACAACAACATCACATTCCTGTGCACAAGAAGCAGACCAGTATAATTTGCTAAAGCTGAATCCATGACTAGTTTTTTCAAAAATGCAATTGTTTCACCATCTTCTTTGACAACATGCATTTGTGGTAGCTTGCAATGAACATGATGAAATTAGCAATTTCTTCCTCAATCTGCAAGCAAGATGATGATAGCATATTTTCCTTTCTTCAAATTGGGTATTGGATCAAGTCTGTTTTCCTGAAGAGTTTTCAAGTTTGATCTCAAAACACTTTCAAGGCCCAAAAAATTGATATCTTATTAGAGAAAAGTCCTCCAGGCCTAATCCTGTGTTTTCTTACTTTGTTTCAAAACAAGTGAATACCATGGTGACTCTACCATGCTTGCTACTGATAATGGGCACTTTCTTTTTTATAGCTATTGTAGCAGGCACAGTAGTAGGACTCAGGAGTTGTGTGGGGGCCATCCTCAGCACTATCCCAAAAGGGGTTGTGGGTTAGTGCCCAGAGTGGCCATCTGAACTGGTGAAGAAGGTCTGTCAATGGACCCATTTGCCTCTTGAACCTCTTGGAACAGCCTTTTGTCATGCAAAGAACTAGGGCTGCAGATATTGAGAACCTGATTCACATGGACCTCCACTATGCCATAACATAAAAATTAGTATAACATGAATGTACACAACCTGCCTCTTGCACCTCTGGAACAATGATCTGTCATGCAAGAACTAGACACCAAATCTTGAGAAGCAGATTCATGCTCATCCGACACAAGTGGCATTGAAAATGTACAGACTCTGGCAGAATTGCTAGAGATTTCACAGGTTCTGACAGAATACAAGAGAACAGAGAGCTCCTGGCCGAATCCCTGATTTAAGGGTTTGTAGAACAGGGTCAGATTGGTGGACAACCAACTGAAACAATCCTTCTTGTCACAACAAATTGTTTTTCTGTAACTTTTGTGTCCTCCATTTAGCATAAACAATTCATTTTTCAATGCATCAGCTTAACCATACTCAGGCAAGGAAAATGTGATATCATACTTTCCTAATCATCTTCCCACATTTCATATTCAGCAAATTTTCTTACAACCATATATGTATACTCGTTTCTTGATTGGAAAGAGAAAATCTCTACCCATTCCTCAATCTGTGTCAAAATAATTAAATTGAAAGAAAAAGGTGTCTTGCAGCACTTGATCTAGCATTATTAAAAGGAGGTAAAAGTTCAAACCTCTGAAATTTTGTATAGATCTCTTTGAAAATTATAAAGCACCAGACTGTGCTCGTAAGTGACATCATCAGCATGTCTTTGCCAAAATACATAACAAACATGGCTTTTGCACCACAATTTTGAGGTACAATCTGGTGGTAAAGCAAAGAAGCAAATCGTACCAAAGATTTGAAATGAGTATCTCAGGCTGATTCATGTATATTTCTCCTCTTCAAAAGAAGAAGCTGCAGTTCTTCCAAACAAATTGAACCATTAATATTCAACTGCAACCTGATACCAATTACTTAGAGAAGACTTCCACAAACAAAAAGGAAAAAGCTAAAATAATGAGGGGCATCCATCCCGAATGCTCTTAATCAGGTACCTATTTGTCAAATGCAACGTGTTGAAGGTAGAGAGATTCCTGCCGAGCTGAATATAGCAGCAATACAAAGCCCCAATCGGGTTTCTATAGAACCCTGGAAAGCTATGGTCTTCAGGACCAACTGAACTGTTCAGAATTGTTCCAAATTATGCTATCCTTCCCACCTTCACCACCAGAACAAACGGAATGCATAATCAGCTGTTCAGAATCAGGCTCTTCAACAAAATGCCTGCAAAGAAAGTGAGTCAAAAGATGAGAGTAGAGGGCTGAACACAATTCGGTTTCTTGCCTGTATTCTGCATCTGCCATTGAATATCTCATTAACATTTTGAAATAGAGAGGAGGATCACAAACTAGACGATAACTTCTTGTGCTCAAGCCCGGTTCTTTGAAGGCTTGCGGTCTAGATCAGGAAGCTCTTCCATCGAGACCCACCAGGCGTCTTCTTGCTCTTTAGAAGATATTGCAGCCACCTTATTGCTGGGTTCAGTATTTGCTGTTGCAGTGAAAGGGGTATCCTCAATGCCATTCATGCCTTCAGGATACCATACCCCCGTTAAACTATCAGGTTTCCACCAATGTGCTGGAGAATTTCGCTCATAGGATGCAGCATGACTACTGAAATTTTTCTTACAACAGGGATAATCGACTATTGGATTGTTGTTGGATTGCAATCTCTTCTCCTTGCAGCGTGCCTCCCACATGATCACATCATTGTCTAATTTTCCATAATATGGTGTGGTGCTGCAAGGTGTAGAGGTGTGGTACGCTGCTTGCTGTGTAAGCGGCCCCGCTCGTCTCACCAACGCATTCATCAACGTCCGATGGCCCGTCACCTGCATCATAGTGCCTTCAGCTGCTAGCATCATGTCTTCACTAACCCGATGCAACAGACCTGACGAAGGAGCCATCATCATCACCAGACGTTTGCCCACTCCCTTTCGCAACATCCCTCTCATCTTGCTTCACTGATGAGATCTCTTTTTCTCCCTCTCCCTCGGACTCCAATCTCTATTTATGAAAATCTCCTTGTAGTCTCCTCTCGACGTTCCAGCCACTAAGATTCTTTCCCCTACAAAATGTGCAACGAAAACCTATAAAAATCTGCAGTTCCGAAGGATCCAGAGAAGCTGGGAAATTCACAAGATGACTCTCAAAGAAGAACACTGCAGCACGCATGCGCTCGATCTCTCCGACCGCGAGCGACAATACTAGGGGACAGGATGAGGGTGGCGTATACGTCGTCGCATTTGATCTTTCTTCACAAACAGCGCCGCACTCCTTGGCCGCCAAACGTCGTGACTGTTGAAACCCAACACGTGTGACAGCTTCACCAAAGCATTTTAGTAGTCTTGGCACAAACGTCCGCCGTGGACACCACGTCACCTGGCCAGCAAGGCCCTAATCTAAAAGGCCCCAAAGTCAGGTGCCAAACACAAAGGAAATATGCCAGCGTCGCCCTAATTTTTAAAAACAGGCCTCAAAACGAGATCCTAATGCATTTTCCAAACTGTACCATACAGCATGCCCAAGGCACCCACCCGTTAAATGTCCTTGTAAGGTACCTTTTGGATGACAAGCTGCAGAAAAACAAAACACAGTGAACCTGCTTGGGTCCTGGAAAAATGCACATATTACCAGCACCCTCCTATAGCGCCAGTAGCAGCAGGACATGATTGCTTCTCATTGGCCAACTACCATGATTGACCCAGGTGGTGAGAGTTAAATAACCCCTCACTTTGTACAATCCATCTTTTCAGTTTCATAGCTGGGGATGGGGGAGAAACGAGGAACTAAAGTGTGCACACTAGAGGTGCTAAATACTGATAGAAAGTAACCGTTGGTCATGCTCTAATGGCAGCAGTAAATTCAAGTTTACAGTACTTGTTGGATGAAGATTTACACAAAACACTCTCAAGCGTCTTTGGGCTGGTAAAATTGCCTATATGTGGAGTGGCCTGCATGAACACCTATAACAGGAAATGACTATTTCTCATTGGCCAATTACAATAATTGACCCAGGTGGTGAGAGTTGTTTACGAGTCTCTCACTTTGTACAGTCATCATTTCAGGTTCAAGTGTGGGGAGGGATGGGGGAGAAACGAAACAGTGCACACTGGAGGGGCTACGTAGTTATAGAGGGGCTGCCACTGGGCATGTTCTAATGTCATACTTGATACATATCCCGGCCTCGTTCCTTAGCCGCCAAAGAATCTTGACCCTCGGAATCCAACACGTGTAACTTCACCAAAGCTTAGTCTTGTCACAAATATCCGCAGTGGACACCACGTCACCTGGCAAGCGTGGCCTGAAACCAAAATCAGGTGTCGAACACAAAGTGCAAAATGTGCCAGCGTCGCCCTAATTGTTTTTTAAAAAACAGATCTCAAAACCAGATCCTAATGCATTTGCTGACTGTGCCTAATGTGTGTCATACTTGATGTCTTGGTTTCTATTTGGGACCTCGGATCGGGATGAAATTTCACAGCGCTCCCGCAATTACCTTAACGCTTAATCAGGCACTTTGCTACTACAGTAAAAGAATGCGCAGTAAACGAGAAAACGGGACCATAGTAAATTATTGATTGCCTGATGCTCCAATGCAACCGTACGAGTTACTATTTTTCAACAGTGCAATATCACCACCATATCTTCAACAACAACGTCATTATGGCCGCTGCTATTTTATATTGTACCCATAAGTGTGGGTTCTCCTGACGGAGGGTCACGTGAGGGCGTTCCCGACCAATGGAGAACACACGAGTATGGGAACCTCAACGTACGTAAAAATCTCTTTTTTTCTTTCCTCCATTCTTTCCTTCTTGTCTTTTTTTTAAAAAATTGCCCGAGGGCTTTCCTGACCGATGGAGAACACTCGGTGTATAGGAACCTCCACACACCTCAAAATCTCTTCTTTTTCTTTCCTCCACTCTTTCATTCTTTTTTTTTTTCAATTTTTCCCCTGAGAGCGTTCCGAACCTATGGAGAACACACAAGCGTGGGAACCTCCATGCACCTAAAAATCTCTTCTTTTTCTTTCCTCCATTCTTTCCTTCTTGTTTTTCTTGAATTTTCCTGATCTGTCCCTTTCCTTCTTGTGTTTCTGAATTTTCCTGATCCGTCCCATCAAAAAGTCTTTCCATGGGAACATGGGAACATAGAAATATAGTGGGATCTTCCCCACCATATAACTCCCTAGGGATCTTCTGCTGGGGGAGATCCCTAAAAATACAAAAAGAAATAAAAAGAGAGGTTTTTACGGAATTGCGCACCAGTGCAGCATCGATTGGGAAATCTGTTATGACTCACCTGTAATGCATAGGTTGGGCAGGTACCCGGATTGGCAGTTTCGAACCGCCGGTTCCGGTTAGTAAGAACTGACCCAGACTTGGGTTTGATTTTCAGAACCGGAACCAAAACCGAATTTCTTTTTTAAAGAACCCAACGTCAGATTGGGCTCTTGGTGCTACATAACCAAATCTGAAATATATATTTTTGCAAACAAGGGATGACAACCAAAGGTTAACTAACTAGAGGCTAACAACCAATTGATCAAGAATTAACTAGAGGTTAATTGTCAATTAATTGAGGGTTAATTAACTAGAGGTTAATTGTCAATTAATTGAGGATTAATTAGAAATTAACTGCCAATTAACCATCAATTCCAATCCCAGTTCCTAAGAGCTGAACCGAAATCACGTTTGATTTTTAAATCTTATCTGGAATCTGAACCAAAATCTTTTGGAAGAACCAGATCCAGAATTGAATTCCCAATTCCATTTGTTTGTGGAATTGGAATTACAACCATTTTCATTTATTTTTAAGAACCGGATTTGGAGGTTCTTCATAAAAGTAAAAGAATTGTTCAACCTTGGTTCATACCTATGAATCACAGTTACTAATTAAGGTTTCACCTTTGTTGCTTCTCTTGTAAATACTCCTACTTCCACCTAACACCACCTAGGTGACTAGATATGTAAGTGGGTAAAGGTGCATTCACACCTAATGTTAAGTCAAGTGTTAACTGAAAATCTAGGTGGCATCTTAGGTGGCACCCAATGTTCGATGGATGATTGTCTAATATTAAGTGAATGTTAACTTACATAAAATCTTTGTGGTAAATAGGTTTAGGTCCTAAATGAATAGCTTGGTGTTAGGGGACTTAATACTAGAGTCCTTAACACCAAGTGTGGATGCACCTTAAGTATTGTAAGTAACAAAATTATGAAATGTAATTGGTTACTATGTAGATAGGTAAGTAGGTAAGAGCATGCCTACCCATTCCTGGCATTTGGCCTGGCATCTGAATATCTCTCATTTATGCTCTTCCCATTTCTTGAGCCTCGCACATAAACTTGAAAATTAAGACTATAAAAGGTGAGAAATTATTGATGTGGAATCACCTAAACCGATCATTACAGTTGACTAGTTATAAACAAGGAACAACAATCAAATTATATTTATTAAATTCTTTTCCAATTTCCTTAACCCTAGGAAGATGTGCGTTTTTCATGGTTCACAATAGTCTTTCAATGGGCCCACTATATGACTAGTGCACCTTATACAAGATTTCCAATCCATGGCATTTTACCACTTGTCCATGAGATGCTTTTAGGGGGATATCCTAAGACCACCATTTAGCATTGCAAACTTGTTTGAAGAAGACATGTGTAGGCTCTAATATGAAAGGGCTAATATATGGTGGAAAATTTTTACCACTTGTCCATGAGATGCTTTTAGGGGGATATCCTAAGACCACCATTTAGCATTGCAAACTTGTTTGAGAAGACATGTGTAGGCTCTAATATGAAAGGGCTAATATATGGTGGAAAAAGTTTAAGAGTGTTTTCACAAGAAGTTGCACACTAGACAAAGGATTGCAACTCTTGAGCAAAAGAGCATTGGATAAAATAATTGCAAGAGAATTTTCAAGCATCCTTTGATGAAGTTGATGATTGTGAAAACCTTTTTGTGTACATGCCTATGAATCAAATAGGGTTTTGATTTCAAAATTCAAAAGAAGAAACATGGAAGCTCATTTCTAGGACAAAAGCCTAATATGGAGATAGAAAAGCAATGTCAACAAGATCGAATATGAAAGGATTTTTGTGCATAACAATGTATGATGATGGATTGTTTATGAGGAGGTGATGGATTGTTTACAAGGAGGTATAAAATGAAGCAAACATTGTTGCTTCGCATTTTTGATAATGTTTGTGCATATGATTAATATTTTTTGCAAAAGCAAGATGCATTTGGCAACATAGGTTTGAGCTCAATTCAAAAATGCACAAATATCTTACACATTTGGTCCTACAAAATTATAATTGATGCAATTGATGAATATTACCAAATGTGAGAAAGTGCAATAATGGAGACAATGAAATGAATTGTGAAGGCCATCAAATTTTTTTTTGAGATCTAGCATTTTAGGTGGCCTATATAAGACGATATTTAGAGGTCATTCAAAATCAATGAAACTTGAGGTTCCCCAAATTTGTTTGCAAGTTTAAATTACATGCATTATTGATGAAAAGATTGCCCAATTGTTTGGCAAGGGAAATTTCAAGATAAAGATGGTGACATGTTAATCATTATTGGAGTTATTGCCAACTAATCACTATGGATGTGGCACATGTTTTTTGGCTTTCTTGGTGGTCATAAAGATATCAATGTGCTAAATAATTCACCACTTGTCACCAATTTGCTTCAAGCACTAACTTCATACATGAATTTTGTTGTCAATGGCAATACATATTTAAAGTAATATCTACTTGATGATGGAATGTATCCTCAATGGAACATATTTGTTCAAAAAATTCATGAACCACAAGGAGAAAAACAACATTATTATTTTTAAATGAAAGGAATCATAAAACATGTGGAGTGATGTTTTGAGATGCTACAAACATGTTTTGCAATCATTCAAAATCCAAACAAATAATGGGAAATGGCCACAATCAACAACATTTTCATAAGGTGTGATTTTGCACAATTTGATCATAGAGGATGAATCCAATTGCAACTTACAGCCTTTATTTGATGTTGGATCTAATGTTTGACATACATGGGTTGTTTGTTGGGAACTACTGTAAAATAACCATTGAAATTGAAAATGTAATTGCCAATTCAAAAGGGCAACAATACATATTGGAAAAAAATCTTTATTCAATTGAAATTGAACATATTTAAAAACATCAAAATGTGTGAATGCTTCAAGTTCATGTGTATGCAAATGTGTAAGTGAATTATCAAATCGTACAAAATCACCATGAGAAATATCACCATGTGGTGTTATTGGTCCTAGAATTTCCTTGGAAAGGTTTTTATTTTTTCTATTTGCTTGAATTGTGATGGTAACTTGAAGGTTTGTTTGAAGTTTTTCAAGTTCTTTTGTTCTTCATACCATGCAATGCTCCTTGGCCTCCTTTGAGACAAGTTTAGAATCAAACATTATGAATAGGATTCATTGTGCTTTAATCCTCCTGAAATTGTTGTTTTCATGAATATTTCAATAGCCATGTTTACAATGGCTTTTGCATGAACTTGCATTACAAACTCTTGAAACTTCAATTGTTTTTCCTCCTCCTTTGTAGTTCATGACCATTGCGGCCTTTTCGAACTTGAACTACCATTGGTCATTGGTGGTTCTAAGTTCTCCAATTCATTTTTATTGCCAAAATTAACAGATAGACATTGTTCAATAGGGGTAAGGGGTGCAAGCATGATAAAATAGATGCAAAAAATAATGTTTCCACATAAATCTTATGTCATGCATATAACTATAAAAAATAATTGAGTGAAAATATGTGTCAAGTACCCTCCATGTTGTATATTAAAATTTTAAAAATCTAGTTCCAAAAAATGAAAATAATGGAATTAAAAAAATAAATAAAAATTACATTTGAATAGACTAATTTAATATGTGTTCAAATGTATTTTAACTTTAGAAAAATTAATGAAATAGATATGTATTAAGTTAGGATATGAAAATCACCATATATTCCATAAAGTTTTCTTAATTTTATTTTTTTGTTAATTACTTGAAACAAAAGTTCACACTCAAAATTCAACATCAAAACCCACTTGTATTTTAAAACCTACTTGAAACCTACTTTTACAATGTGAAATTTGAATATCAATGCAAATTATTGAAGAAATATCTTATATTAGATCATTTAATTAAACACATTAAATGTTCCACAATGTTATGATAGGTTTTGTTGCTACTTTACACTTACTTGGATGTGGTTTTGACAAAGGTCATCAAATGTTCATTTTATTTTGCTTACACCCTAGGTTGCTTCATATGGATAGTCTTGGTCATATCTTTTCAAATTTATGCCCATCTAGAAACATCCTTTAATATAAACCATTAATGTATGAAGACAAACTTACATATTTGGGGTGCTTTGATTTGAATAATTTTAGTGCCTTTTGCAAAACATCTTTTTATTGAAATCCCAAATTCACAAATCATCATTATTACTCCATAGTGCCAAATAGACTTGGCAACATCATGTTTAATCATTCCTCATTTTGTTTCAAGAGATCTCACATGTTATTCAACTTCATAAGTAGGTTGATTTTGATTGTGATTCTTTTAAATTATATTCCAAAACAAAGTTGATTTATGTCCAATATCTATTGTGGGATTTTGTGAATCATTAAGAAAATTGTAACATAACTCCTCCTTTGTAACAAAGTTCTTCCCCCTTTTGCTATTTGTTGCCAAAGCATGTACATTAATCACTTGTGACATCTTGCTAGCTCGGTTTGTGCAAGAATATTCCAAATGTTTAATATGGTGTTATTAAAGTGAATTTACATTTTGAAAAAAAATAACAATTTTTTAAAGGTCATTGTATCTCAAAGGCTTTGGATATGACATTGTCATTTTGGTCATCTTGGATCAAAAAGTAATATCTTTGTTTTGGATAAATCGACCTTGGTTAATGACATGTTAAAGATACAAATAGTCATGTGTATTGTATCATCACCAAGATTATTTGTTCATTGGTGGAATTGACCCCAAGTGGGCCATGTTTGTGCAAATAATTCATGAACCACAAGGAGGAAAATATAATCATTAGAAGAAAAATGGGATTTTGTGACTAATCCCTGTAACTAATTTTTAATTGTATGTAACATATGCAATTAAAATCCACTAGTAGAAAAACATCAATTTGCAACTACAATTTGTGATTAAAAAATAGTTGCAATCAACTTTGCAACTAAAAACTCCCCTAATTGCATAAGTGAAGTTGCATTGAACCTTTAATCACAAATGATGACTTAGCGTGATGTCAACACATTTCTTATGGATGAAGTATAGGATCAATGTATACATTTCCATCCTTTGATTAGGGTGTAACATTTGCAATCATTAACTATTCTTTTGCAACTAGTAGATAACCCTACCACTAATTATCATTTGTCAACATAATAATTTTGTGGACAAATTTTTTTGTTATTAAAATATCCCAGGGGGGACACTATTCAAAAAAAGTAGAAAATACATGAATAAAAAATATAAGGTGCAATATATTGGTTGTGAGATAAAAATTATAAATAATTAGTTTTTAAATAGGGTGATATATATTTTGAAAACCATATTATAATAAATATAGGGTATCTGTAAATTTGTAATATTAGATTTATTTTTATTAAAAAAACATGGGCACTATAAAATAAAGGTATTAGTTATTAATAGGTTCAATTATTATGAAATAATGTTAATTAATTGTCTTTTGAATATATATATGATGCTTATAGGGTCAATAAATTAATTGAGACAAAACTAAATTTAGGACATTAGAAATAAAGAATTGAAATGATGTTGTGTTTGTATCATCACAAGTGTGATGTAATTGATACTAATTGGGTGGATGTAAATTCTATTATATCTACTGTCCTAATGAACTATGAGAAGGAAAAATACATCTATTGGTTAGATTGTCTTGATGCAAATTCTCTAGATGAATTTGTGACTAATAAAATTTTGTAATTTCAATTTTTTTCATTTCAATTACATTCCATGCTTTCATTTTTGCTTTAACTTCCAAACTTTTATAGTTTCAAATTCTTTAAATCTAAAAATTTAAAGTAATATAAGGTACTGAAATTTGATTCTAGAAAAAAATATAAACAAATATAGGGTGGTTAAAATATGTGCATATTAGAAAATTAAATAATAATAGGGTGGGGAAAAATATAAATCCAAAATCTAATACCCCCCCCTCCCCCCAAAATAATCATTTGACGCACATATGTGACAAAAATAACATTAAGTGTCCCCCCTAAATAAAATATTAATCTGGGCCATCCATTATGGATGACCGTAGATTTCAACACATTTTCTAATCATAATTTGCCACATGGAAAAAATTGGAATTTTTTAATGAATGATTTTATATAATATATAATGAGGAAAAATCAACATGGTCCAATTTCAACTATTTACATGATGACACTTGGACAAAGGAAAATTTGACACATGGCACTTGGAATAATTTTTTATGATTTTTTTTATTGAAATGTTGATCTCAACCATCATTATAACACGTGGCACATTGATCAAAATTTGCCATGTGGCATATGATTGAATTTTGAAAAAATAAATAAATAAATAAATATTTACATAGGTGGGTAAAGTAGGTTTGTGCATAAAAAATACCTACCTACCTAAACTACTTATTTATTTATCCACCTAGTTATCTAAGTAAGAAGGTAGGTAAACAAGTAGGAAGGTAAAAAAATAGGTGAATTAAAAAGCACCCATGTAAATACTTTTATTTTATTTTATGTTTTGCCTTTAGGGTTGAGCTTCTTTGAACTCATCCCAAATGGCATATGATTTTTAGTGTGAAATCCAAAGAGAAGGCACCTTTTTTATATAATTTGTAAGATGACATTAGAAAAGAAAACATATGGGTTAATCCTTTTAGTTGCACCTTCATTACAAATTTAGTTGCAACTAATAATGATTTTCCCATAAGTTTTGTGCTTGTTTTTAGTTTTGTAAATTATACAACAAAATAGGTTTTTAAAAAGTAATTAATTATCTAACTAATTAATCAACTAATAAATAATCACTTACCCACATGCCCACTTACAAAACTACTTACTACATATTATTGTTTAATTATTTTAATAATTTTAGAAATAACATTGATCATTATTCTTTCATGGTTTTCAGTAATTAATCAATTGGTTCACGGTAATAATTCAAAATTAATAATAAATTATTTCAAGGAAAATAAAATAAAATCTAATTGATCAATCAAGTCACAAATTAATCATTTAAGTTTTTAATATATCTTTTTATTTGGCAATTACTTATAGAATAATATTTTCTATATATTCAGTTACTTAAATAAAAATATTGTTTTTACCTTTGATTCCTAATGGTACCACCACAAGATGCTTTCACCTTTAAAAAAAAAATTGTGTGAAAATAAACATGTATTTATTATGAATTGATAATTACATCCAATAAATGAAACAATTTTTAAAAACGAATTCCATTGTAGAATGTGGGTGTATAGGAAAATGCAAACCTCACCTAGTTCAATGTACCACCTAAACTATTAAATTTTCGTCTAATAATTGTGGTCTCAAATTTATGAATCCATTTGGCCATTTCACGGATATATGATGGTCAATTTTATAATTTAGAGGTTTAAGCTTTTGTGGTTTTAAATGTTTATTTCATCAATGAAAGATCAAAAGACATGGTAACTAGGAGTCAAAAAGGACATTAATTAGATGTTAAACATAATCAATCAAAATCAAACATTAATTTTCTTATTACCATATAAAACCATGGTAATCATGGCAAATTAGTCATTTTTCCCTCTTATGAATCTTAAAGAACTTAGAATAAAAATTCATTTGATCCAATTTTAAGTTTTGGTTTTAATTCAAGAAGTTTGAAATTGTACACCTATTATGTCAAATGGAGTCAATTTTGTAAAGGACTATCAAAAGGACTCATATAATATAATAATTTTCATTAAAAAAAGAAAGATGATATGAACATATTAGCCGCATTCCAAAAGCATTCATATTTTTTAAAATGTGGAATTCTAAAACTTTACAAATTCAAATAATGTTTCAAAATTGATTCAAATTTTCAAAGCTTGAAGAGTCCTTTACCACATATAAATGGGTTATAATGTACATGATGCATTAAAAAAAGTTATAGCTTAGAGTATAATAAAATTAAATAATGTGAAATTTTAATTTTTGGTGATGATTTGAAATTTTAGTCATTTTTCAAATTGAAACATTGGATATATAAGGAATCTACACACTTTTACAAATTCATATTTATTCAATAATGATTAACAAAAAAAAATGTGATGCATTAGGGAAAATTTAAATATATTTAAGAATAAGTTACAAAAAATCTCATTCAAAATTTCATTTGCATGTAAAAATGTTTTTTAAGAAAAATGATTTGTAGTCCTTTTCCAAACTAATACTTTTGGGTCCTAGTTACAAGTTTTGACCCTGAAGTGTAAGATAATTCCTAGAACATCACAACATTGTGAGAAATAATTTGAAAAAATTTCAAAATTTTAATTAGTATGGCCACATATGGAACGAGGTTTTCAACTCAAGATATTACATGTCCCTTTAGTAGTGAAATATAATTCTACATTTTGGAAGCATTTGCATGAATAATGCATTATTAGTCTAGTCCTTATGGAACTTTTAAAATGTTTAATGAAATATATCAATGGAAAGAAAGAATGTGCACATTGGAGATAAAATTTCTACATGACTAAAAATATGTTGTGCAATGCCAAAAATTATTTATTGTATAATACCAACATACAAAAAAAATTCTTGAAAAATGTTTCATGCTTCGCTTGATAGTTAATGGCTAGTTCATTTGTTTTTGTTTTTGGAAGATTAGCACATGAAAATTTATTTTAAAAATCTACTAGCTTTAAGATGAAATTCTAGGAAAATTTTGCATGCCCATTAGTAAAAATTCAAAGATTTCAAAAAAAAAAAAGCAATGAACAATTAGTTCATTGAATAACTTCAAATTTTACTTATTGTTGAACACAAATTGTGTTGATCAAATTCTTGTTTTAATTACCAAAATTCATAAACCCATTGATTGACAAGTAACGTATTATGTGATATTATTTCATTTTTCCCTTGGGATCATGCTACACCAATTATTCCAAGGCACAGAAGAAAAAAATTGGTTTAAAATGAATATTTATAGGGTCACTAAGCCAACCACCAAACATAGTGGTTTAGTGGGACATTGATTTTAATAGGCATCCTTTGATTTGATGGCCAAAGATATTTATAACCTTCCTTTGGGTGCATCGAAGGCCACTCGAATCATGCAATTTGGTTACAAAACGAGCAAGATATGCCTTTTAAAAGTTGAAGGAATCCCATTTTTGAAAAAAAAACTTACCAAACATTAGAACATTCCATGTATCCACATCTAATTCCTTATAACCACACATTTCACTCTTCATGAACACCTTTTAAAAATCTCATCACCAAACTAAATGTGTTCCAAATTGGAAAAAATATGGTGTGTTAATGTTCATGTCTTTTATTGAATGACTACGATGTACACAAAAATAGGGTTGTTGAATCCATAGTCATGGGTGATTTAAACAACAAAACCTTAAAATTTTCACTGCCCAAAGGCATTGTTGCAAACTTTGGGTGTGATTTTCTTTATTTAAAATCTTTGAGCCTCTCCTTCATGTTCTTGGTTTTTTTTGCATGAACTATGGCCATGGAATTTCTTCATTAAACTTCAACTTATAGCTAAAGTTCCTTCTTGAGTTCCTCTCTCCTTCTCCTTGTGCTTTCGACCCACCACATTTGTGTCATTCCTCTTAGTCTTGTCCCTCGTTTAACTCTAAAACTCTTGGTCTTGGTCTTCTTACTCATTCTTCTTGGTCTTTTTATTTGTTTGACTTTGAAGCTCCTACCCCTACTCCTCTTGTTCATTCTTCTTAATCCTCTTGCTTACTTGCTTGTGAAGCTCCTAGTTTTGGCTTTTTTGCTCTTCAATTTTTTGTTCATGGTCCTAGTCCTTTTGCTGGTTCAACTTTGAAGTTCCTAGTCTTGGTCCTCTTGCTCAATCCTCATGGTCCTCTTGTTCATTCAACTTTGAAGCTCTTGGTCCTAATCCTTTTGTTTGTTCCTCCTAGTCCTATTGCTCATTCAACTTTGAGGCTCTTGGTCATTTAACTCATTTGACTTTGAAGCTCCTAGTCTTGGTTCTTGTGTTCGTTCCACTTTGAAACTCTTGGTCATTTTATTCATTTGATTTTGAAGATCCTAGTTTTAGTCCTTTTGTTTGTTCCTCTTAGTTTTCTTGTTCTTTTGATTTTAAAATTCTTAGTCTTAGTCCTTTTCTTCATATGTCTTGGTCCTCTTGTGTGCTTGATTTTAAAACTTTTGATCTTGGTCTTCTTACTTGTTCCTCTTGGTCTTCTTGCTCCTTCCTCTTAGTCTTTTTACTCATTTGACTCTAAAGCTTTCGGTCTTGGTCTTTTTGCTTGTTCAACTTTATCGGAACTTCTGGCCTCAGTCCTCTTGTTTGTTCAACTTTATCAGAGCTTCTGGCTTTAGTCCTCTTGTTTGTTCAACTTTGTCGAAGCTTATGGCTTTAGTCCTCTTGTTTGTTCAACTTTGAAGCTTTTAGTTCTAATCCTTTTGTTCATTCTTTTTGGTCATGTTGTTCATTCTTTTTTGGTCTTCTTGCTTGTTCTTCTTGGTCTTCTCATTCGTTCAACTTCAAAGGTTTTGGTTTTGGTCCTTTTATTTGTTTGATTTTGAATTTCTTGGTCTTGGTCCTCTTGTTCATTCAATTATAAAGTTCCTAAGTCTTGGTCCTTTTCACTGTTCAATTTTGAAAATCTCAGTCTTTTTTTTTTTTTAACTTGATCTTTTTGGTTCTTTTGTCAATTCAATTATGAACCTCTTAGTCATGGTCCTTTTACTCATTTCTATTAATTGTTTTGTTTGTTCAACTTTTAAAGTTCCTAGTCGTACTATAATTTGAAATTTGACACTCTTTGTCCTTTTGTAATTCGACTTTTGAAACTCTTGGTCTTGTTATAACTCTTGGCCCTTTTTCTACAATTTGACCTTGAAGGCTAGGTTGGGTGCACTTATGCTAATAGGAGCCAAATAGAGTTGTAACTATTGCTTAATTCTATGTTTTTTACACCAATTTTTTAAAAAAAAACACTTTAACTTCAAAATAGGTTTAAAAAATTAGCACATTATGAAATCTAATTCTTATTTTATAAATTTCCAAAATATGAAATTATTTCATTAATATTTGGACCTTCAAAAGTAATGTAAAAAGATTTGTAACCATTACTTTTAAGCAGTAAAAGGACTTGTAAATGGATTTGGAAAACTTTGAAAATGACATTTTTTGGCAAAATTTTAACACAAACCTTCACAAAATAATACAAATAAATTTTAAATATCTTTTAAAGAATTTTTTGAAATCTTTTTTCGAAAATATTACAAGAATATTCCCCCTCCCCAAGCAATCGCCTAGAGGGGTGTTAGTGGCTCTTATTAATGCCTTTGCACCCAATCCTTTTGTTGCAATTCGACCTTCAAAGCTCATGGACGGGGTCCTTGACCTATTTTGTAAATGGTTGTAATTTTGTTACAACATAACCTTTTGTTATTTGCCTTTTTCTTACTTATTGCCTAGTTGTTTGTCAAGTTGATGTTGTAGACCCTAGGTTAACACATGTATACCTTAATCAATGTGCCCTAAATCCAGCTTTGAAATTATTGTGAAAGTAGTTGCCAACTTCTTTCACAACATCTATAATCAAAACTGAAACAAAGTTAAATTTTGCATGTTTTTCCTATAATATACTAACTATTTTCTTAAGCCCAATCACCATTTTTACAATTTTCTTGGATTTTTTTTCTTCTCTTTCCTTTTGTTTCATTTATTTAATCTCTTCTGTTGTTGTCTTGATCATAGCCTTTTTCCATAAGATATCTACATGTACTAACTATAAGCTATGTGTGATTTGGAATAATTTGTTGATGGTCATTTGACCTTGGTTTATTTAGCAAGTTAAATGGGACAAGGACAACAAGTTGTGCATGGATTCATGATCTTTTCGGTCACATTAGGAGAAATTTAGATTTCTAGTTGCAATTGTTCATTAAAACCTACAAGGTTGCTTATAAGCTCATTAGATTCCTTTATGCTAGCTTTGTAAATTGCAGATTTGATGTAAGTTCATTTGGTTCCAATAGCCTTACAATAGGGTACGAGGCTTCTCCACATAGCAAGTTGGTGTTTTAGGTGATGTTGTGGGATTATCCATTGGATGGATGCTTTTAACTTTGCAATAGGTGTTGTATTCTCACAACTTGGAAAAAATAATCTTTGTCATCATGTTGGTTTTTGTTTTCATAAATTTTCTTTTGCGAAGATTAATTATGAGATTCATGATAAATAATTTAATTTATCCATCGTGAATGCTTTTGAAGAGTGACGTCATTTGCTTGAAGGAACTCAATATGAAATTAGTATGTTTTTAGACGATAAAAACTTATAGTATTTCATGACAACTTGTGTTTTGAATTGACAGCAAATTCGATGGGCATTTTTCTTGTCTTGATTTTGGTTTGTCATCACATATCACCCTAAGCACCAATAAAGGAAACCTAATGCGTTGTCTCGTTACTCGTACCTCACGTTTAAAGAAGGCGATGCATCCTATAAGCAACAATGTGATGTCATTCTCAAGCTTGAACATCTTCAATTTCAAGCATTATCAATAATTCTTGATGACACAACCATTTTTTATCAAATTCGTGAAGATTTGAAACACCTTTTTATTGTTGGCATACAAGACTAATTAAATAGTCATCATCAAGTCCAAAATTTTCCAATGATCATGCCAAGTTTGAGTTTCAAAATGGTTTGTTCTATCATGGTGGTCTCTTGTATGTTCTTGATGGCCTTGACTTCAACTTTTCTAGGTTGGGCACAATGCTTTGGTTGTAGACCATTTTGGATTCAACAAGACCATGGAGTCAATGTTTTGATATTATTGGTGGCCACAATTTTGGAAGTATGTGAAGGGGTTTGTCAAATCTTATGATGTTTATGCTCGAGCAAAGAATCCTTATCATCACCTTCATGGTATTGAGGATTGTGCCATGTGGTTAGTGAATGTTTGAACTCAACTTATATCTAACCTTGGAATAACACAAAAACGATAAAAAAATAATGATGATAAACATCAAAAGGAACAACCTAGTTTCAAAATTGGGGACTAGAGTTGGTTCCAATTACAACATATCAAAACAATAAGGCCATTAAAGAAGTTGCATCATCAAAGGTGAAGTCCATCCTAAAACAAATCAATGTCGTGGTTTTCCAACTCAAGTTTTTAGGTTCAATGAGAATCCATCGTATGTTTCATGTTTCCTTACTGGAACTTTTCCACGCCTCTACAATTCTAAAAAAATTCATGATCCCCTTCCACCTATTGAAATCGGTGGTGAACAAGAATATGAAATGGAAGACATTTTGGATTGAAGGAAATTGTCAACTCCAATATCTTGTTCATTGACATGAGTATGATGTGAGTGAACGCACTTGGGAACCATTTAAAAACCTATCAAATGCCATGGAAAAGGTTTAGGAATTTCATGATCGACGATATCCAAACAAGCCCAAATCTACTGCTTGTGAAATTCATTTCTAGAAGGGGAAGTGATGTTATAAATGTCAAGGTCATGGAATTCATTCATATGAATGTTCATATATGACTTGTAATGAATTTTATACCTAACACCTATTTTAATTTAAATTCATTTTCATTAACTTTTAGTTAAATTTTAAATCTTTTTAATTAGTTTTTAGTTCACTATGACTTAAATTTTAATTCACTTTTAATTAACTTTTAGTTCATTTTCAATTCACTTCTAGTTAATTCTTAGTTAATTATTAGTTAACTTTCATTTCACTCTTAGTTGAATATTAGTTCATTTTTAGTTGAATTTTAATTCACGCATAGTTCACACATGGGTGCACATGGACCACATGTAGGTTGGAAGTTTCTTTAAAAATTTCATTGAATTAAGTGCTCAATGGGTATAAATAGAAGTAAAATTTCTTATTACCTAAATAGTTTGTTCAACACCAGTTTTGGGTTTTTTTTTTATCATTGCCTTGTTTTGTTTTGTTTTGTTTGTTTGTTTGTTTTTTTTTTGCAATAAAATCCTGTTGAATTCTTATTTTGCACATGTTGTGTTCTTGTTCTTGTTTTTCTTGTTTTGTGATTTAAATTTGGAATTAAACTTGTCATTGTTCTTGTCTTGGTTATTTTTGTGCCCATGACATGTGTTCAATGATGAAGGTTAGGCAATATACAATTGTCAATGTAATTTCTAGAGAATTGGAATTAGATGATGATGGTGGTGAAATGGGGGGAAAATTAATTTGTCAAAAGGGGCGTAGGTGCTAATGGAAACCTTAAATGTAAAGGTAGAAAGGTGGGCATAGATGCATCAATTGTTGATGGGGGTGTAAAGACATTTGATGGAGGTGTGAAGATTGGGTCAATGATGTCAATATATGGGTGCAATCACAATCAAATGAGCCAACAATGACAAAGGACTCAAGGATTGCAATCCTTTTTGTGGTCATTTTCATTTTATCATAAAAATGACTTTTGGGATGAAATCTTTTGTAATATGTTATTAAAAATACATTTTTTTTTTCAATACATCACATGTTTTGTATTCACTTTTCATGAATAATTAAGAATTTTTTAAAAGTGCATAAATTCTACCAAATTTTGTGTTCTATTTTGAAATTTTATCTTAATTTGAAAGTGTATGAAAATATGCTAATTATTTAATGCTTTATTTTATTTTTTCATAAACTACAAGTTTGTTTTAGATGTAATGTACATTACACCCCATTTACATGTGGTAAAGGACTCTTGAAATTTTAAAATTATGTTCAACAAATTTTTAATTTTTAAAATTTTAAAACTTCACAACTTTCAAATTGTCATGAGTGTTTTTTGAGTGTGGATAATCAACTAACATCATCTCAATTTTTTTCTCATCAAAATTGATTTATAAAGAGAGTCTTTAACTTAGTAATTTACAAAATTGACTACTTTTAATGCAATTGTTGTTTAAGTTCAAAGGTCTTTTACTAAAACCAAAACTTGAAATAATTTATTTTGAATTTTTATTTTGAATTTTTCAATACTCATATTAGTCATTTAACACAACATTCCATGATTAACATGGCATTAAAGTGGCACCACAAAAATATATCTAACAAAATTAGAGTTTTCATAGAGTTTTAACAATCACTTGACGTGTTTTTTGGCTCGATTGATTATGATTACACCCATCTATTGATTGATATGTCATAGTCTCAAGAAACATAACAAGGGTTGTGGAAAAACTTGTTAATGTATGCTAGTAGTGGTGCTCTACAAATTTACATCACCACTAATAATAATTGTGTGGGAAACAAGATTGTAAAAGCAAAACCCTTTGGTTTCATTAGAATATTCGACCAAAAATTCATCTTTTATTGTGTGCATCAAGCTTGACACACTTCTCCTTGGGGATGTGAATGAAAGCCATACAACCATACACTCGAAGATGGTGCAACTCTAGGGGTTGTTAAAGAGGTGTTGATATGGGCTCACACTGTAATTAACATGAATTTGAGAGTGATTTGTGAAATAATTGGTGGTGTTCATTTCCTTTAACCATAGGAACCATGGTATCTAAGTTTTAAACACCATAGCATGTGCCTTTTCAAGAAATATATTATTTTTACATTCATTAACCCCATTTTGATGGGGGTGTATACGCTTGTGTGAGCTTCAAACGGATACCAATTGAATTCAACAATGTAGTGAAAACCAAAGAAAGAAATTCCCCATCGAATGCAAACAAGATAATACAAGCCACGCCCACCTATTTTTTGACTACTTTTGTGATTGCTTTTTCTAAATATTCTTGGAATATTCTTGAAAATCTTCAAAAAAATCTTTAAAAGATTTTTTTTTCATATTATTTTATTAAGGTCTATGTTAAAAAATTGGCAAAAAATGTCATTTTCAAAAAAATTCAAATCCATTTACAAGTCTTTTTACTACTTAAAAATAAGTGTTACAATGTTTAATGAGTATTTTTGTTATTTTTTTACTCATTGGATTAATTTCAAATTAATTCACATGTTCCCATAACACTAACCTTGAAATGTTGAAAATATTGTGAAGTCTCAAATTTATTTCACATAAAATAAATCCAAATGAACTTGGAATGGTCATTAGTGAATGTGACAGAAAATAGATTACCATTGAAAAACATGGACAATAAATGAATTTCACCACAAAGATTAAAATGAATTAAAACCAATGGCTTTGTAGCTTGAAGGTGAATAACTTCCTTCATAATTGGTTCATGAACTTGCTTGCCAAACTGATAGTTGTTCAAGAGATCATGTGGTTTTGAAATTTTAAAAATGCCTTCAACTATATGATGCGACCCCATTGATCTAACATATGTTGGTTTAAAAACCCAAGATGACAATGCCAAAGGTGCACCACTAAATGTGCAGCAATTGCATAGATCTTGAATTTTGGATCAATGATGATGTATTAATATGACTTGTCTTTGAAATATATATTCCTTGACCTACAATCTTATTAAGGCTTTGATGGACGTAACATTTTTTATCATCAAACACTAAAACTAACCCCATGTCAATTATGGACCCTATTGAAAGTAAATTGAAGGTGAATCCAAGTAGACATCATCAATATTTATTTCACCTTGAGATCCAAATTTTAAAATGCTTTTGCCTTCAAACACAAAGAATTTGATTTTTCATTGTTTGGACCATAACTAGACATCTAGGCTAGAAAGAACATTAGAATCCCCATAAACATGATGAAAACAATTTAAGTCCATAATCCATGAACCATTATGTTCTAAATCTAGCCCACCAAGTACCACATCAAAAACATGTTAACTAGATCATTTGTCTTAAAAGTTTTTTCCCTAAGCTCCTCAATCATGACTGAGTGAGATTAAAATGCAGGACAAACTTGTCCACATCCACTTGCATTGTGACACTTATGGGTGCACTTGGTCATTTCCTATGCAAGTTCTAAACAAGTGCACATGAGATGCTCAATGGAACCATAAAAGTTGTAGCATCGGAAGACTAGTTAATGTCTGACCTTGGGGAGGATGTAAAGTTTGATATGGGGGTCAATTGTTGGACTAGGAGCTTTGGTAATGAGGTCTAAAGCCAAATTATTGCTGCTCCTAAGGTGTAATTGAGTTTTGTTGCATCTTTGTAGCTACCACATTCATGTTTGTGGGCATGATGCTAGTGGAGCTTTGGTGAAATTACAAACATGTCTTTGCTTGAAGGAGTCTAGTGGTCATGTCCTCCAAGGTTGGAATTGTAGTTAGCCCATTTACATGTTGATACATCAATTCATAGCTTGTAAGAAGAGTCCCCAACATGTAGTCCATTAGATCAAACTTAAATATGTTATGTTTTTGAATCTTCTTGATGTATTCCATCGTTGGCCCTCCTTCCTATAACCTAATTGAATTTAATTTATTCAAGAGTAGGAGATGAAAAGCATTATTAATAGTTTTAAAATGAATCTTGAGTGTGTTCCAAGAAACTCGTGGATCAAAGATTTATGAGAGAGAGTTGAAAATATCTTCTCTACAACATATGTTGATGAAATAGGGAGCTTTGAAACAATCTTGAATTATTTCATCAGCTTTTCCAAGAATTGAAATATTGGTCCTAGCTAGGTCCACATACTTCCAGATATTTTCTTTCACTAGGAATAACTTAAAACGAGACTTCCATGTTTAGTAGTTGTCACCTATCAACTTTTAGACATTAGGGAGCATGTCTTTTGTTGTCATGGTGTTCCTAAGTCTTTGGTTCCAATACAACATATTCAACTATTAAAAAAAGTCAACAAAAATAAAAAAATAAACTTTTAAAACACAAAAAAACAAGAAATGAACCTTTACAATCACATTGACAACTAAAAAAAAAACTTTGGCACATAACACATTCAACCACTCAATTTTATTTTTAAATAATTTTAATTTCATTTCTTGTATAAGCCTCTTTTATAAAAGTTTTTGTTGCTCCCCAATTTAGTACTAAACAACTTTGGACCAATTGAGTACTAATATCTCCTACTGCTTGGACCTCTTCACCATCTTCATAAAAAATATATTTAACAGTTCGAATTTTTACGATTCCTTGTTCTTTTGGGGGATTTAAATTTAAAAAAAGAGTTGTTGATGAATTTGATTTATTAGAATCATTAGATATTTTATATTCTATTGCGGGTCTAACTAAAAAAAAAGATTTTTCTTTGGTAACTACAACCCATTAGAGATAAATCCAATTTTTGAATTGGAATTCCCCAAAAATTTTGTTTCCTGGTGGTACCAACATACCATCTTGTTTATAAAGATTCTGTGTCTCTCCACGAGGATAATAGATACTTCCAGGCAATATTTTTATTTTGACAGGATTACCCATTCCTAGGAATGATTTATGGATTCATCATTAAATTCTTTCAATTTATTGGATTTCTTTATGTCACATAAAATATACTTTCAAATTTGATACAAAATATTTTCTGACAAGATTTCGTGTACTTCGACGAGGGGTTGTTCATTATTTGAATGATTCAATTGAAAAGGATTATGAGGCAGGAAAAATATCTGTATCTTGAATAAAATCCAGAGTTTGAATATATTTCTTCTTTCTAGAGATAAATATATTCAGACTTGATTGTATTATC
>Ga0116227_10001268_pt1 | contig 55719 bp, 46 predicted proteins | sample S1TSphgellanicum_FD_89693 | JGI IMG/M metagenome (GOLD analysis project Ga0116227, IMG submission 89693) | Host-associated microbial communities from peat moss isolated from Minnesota, USA - S1T2_Fb - Sphagnum magellanicum MG | ecosystem: Host-associated > Plants > Peat moss > Unclassified...
ATCCGCACAAGCTGATCGAGGGTGCGCTGGTCGCCGGTTTTGCGATGGGCGCGCGCGCGGCCTATATCTACATTCGCGGCGAATATATCCGCGAGGCCGAAACCCTGTTTGCGGCCGTGCGCGAGGCCTATGACGCGGGCCTGGTCGGACGCAATGCCTGCGGATCGGGCTATGATTTCGATGTCTTCGTCCATCGCGGCGCGGGGGCCTACATCTGCGGCGAAGAAACCGCGATGATCGAAAGCCTTGAGGGCAAAAAGGGCCAGCCCCGGCTGAAGCCGCCGTTTCCGGCCGGTGCCGGGCTCTATGGCTGCCCGACCACGGTCAACAACGTTGAATCGATTGCGGTGGCGCCGACCATCCTGCGGCGCGGCGCGGCCTGGTTCGCCGGCTTTGGCCGCGACAACAACAAGGGCACCAAGCTCTTTCAGATCTCGGGCCATGTCGAACGGCCGTGTGTGGTCGAGGAAGAGATGTCGATCCCGTTCCGCGAACTGATCGAGCGCCATTGCGGCGGCATTCGCGGCGGGTGGGACAACCTGCTGGCGGTGATCCCCGGCGGATCGTCGGTGCCGCTGGTGCCGGCCGCGGACATTCTCGACGCGCCGATGGATTTCGACGGCTTGCGCGCGGTCGGTTCGGGTCTGGGCACGGCGGCGGTGATCGTGATGGACAAGTCGACCGACATTGTCCGCGCGATTTCGCGCATCTCGTACTTCTACAAGCACGAAAGCTGCGGCCAGTGCACGCCGTGCCGCGAAGGCACCGGCTGGATGTGGCGGGTGATGGAACGTTTGCGCACCGGCAATGCCGAAGTTGAGGAAATCGACATGCTGTTCAATGTGACCAAGCAAGTCGAAGGCCACACCATCTGCGCACTGGGTGATGCGGCGGCCTGGCCGATCCAGGGCCTGATCAAGCATTTCCGCCCCGAAATCGAACGCCGCATAGCCGAACAGGGTGCGCTGCGGGAGGCTGCCGAATAATGCCCAAGCTTAAAGTAGACGGCGTCGAACTCGAAGTTCCGGCCGGGGCCACGGTGCTCCAGGCTTGCGAACTCGCCGGCAAGGAAATTCCGCGCTTTTGTTATCACGAGCGGCTGTCGATCGCCGGCAACTGCCGCATGTGTCTGGTCGAGGTAAAGCCGGGACCGCCCAAGCCGCAGGCATCCTGCGCGCTGCCCGCCGCCGAAGGCCAGGACATCCGCACCGACAGCGAAATGGTCAAAAAGGCGCGCGAAGGGGTGATGGAGTTTCTGCTCATCAACCACCCGCTCGATTGCCCGATCTGCGACCAGGGCGGCGAATGCGATTTGCAGGACCAGTCGATCGCCTATGGGCGGGGCGGCTCGCGCTATCATGAAGAAAAGCGCGCGGTTACGCAAAAGACCATGGGGCCGCTGATCAAGACGATCATGACGCGCTGTATCCACTGCACCCGCTGCGTGCGGTTCAGCGAGGAAATTGCCGGGGTCGATGAAATCGGCGCGCTCTATCGCGGCGAAGGCATGCAGATCACGACTTATCTGGAACGTGCGGCCAAGCACGAACTGTCCGCCAATGTGATCGACTTGTGCCCGGTCGGTGCGCTGACCAGCCGTCCTTATGCGTTCGAAGCGCGGCCGTGGGAATTGAAGAAGACGCTGGGCATCGACGTGTCCGACGCGATCGGCGCCAATATCCGGCTCGATTCACGCGGGCGCGAAGTCATGCGCATCCTGCCGCGCGTGAACGACGACGTGAACGAGGAATGGCTGGCCGATCGCGGCCGCTTTCTGGTCGATGGGCTGACCCGGCGCCGGCTCGACCGTCCGTGGCTGCGCGTCGATGGCAAGTTGCAGTCGGCAAGCTGGGCCGAGGCGCTGGCCGCCGTCGGCAAAATCAACCCCGGTCCCTCTGTCGCGGTAATCGCGGGGGATCTGGTCGATGCCGAAACGATGTTCGCTGCCAAGAAACTGGCCGCAGCGCTGGGTTCGACTTTGCTCGAAGGGCGCCAGACCGGGCTTGCCTATGACACGTCGAACCTTGCCGCCGTCGCGTTCAATTCGACGCTGGCCGGGATCGAGGATGCCGATGCGATCCTGATCTATGGCAGCCATGTTCGCGACGAGGCGCCGCTGCTCAATCCACGCCTGCGCAAGGCCGTCAAGCGCGGCGCCAAAGTCTATCTGATCGGCCCCTGGTGGGACCCGACTTATCTGGCGACGCATCTCGGCGACGATGCCGGGGTGATCGGCAACTTGCCCGAAGCAGTTGCTTCCGTGTTTGCCAACGCCGCACGTCCGGCGATCATCATCGGCGGCGGCGCGCTGGCGAAAGGCGGGCTCGAAGCGGGTCTGGCCTTTGCGGCGACGTTCAATCTGGTGCGCGACGGCTGGAACGGTTTCAACGTGCTGCACTTTGCCGCCGCGCGGATGGGCGGGCTGATGCTCGGCTATGCACAAAAGGGCGGGATTGCCGATATCGTCGCAGCTTCGCCCAAGCTGGTGATCTCGCTCGGCGCGGACGAAGTCGACTGGTCGAAATTTGCCAATGCGATGATCGTGCATATCGGCCATCACGGCGACAAGGCGGCGCATGCCGCCGACGTGGTCCTGCCGGGCGCAGCGTTCAGCGAAAAGGACGGCACTTACGTCAACACCGAGGGCCGCGTGCAATATGCCGAAAAGGCGGTGTTTGCGCCCGGTGATGCGCGCGAAGACTGGTCGATCCTGCGCGCGCTGGCCGATGCGCTGGGCGTCTCGGTCGGGTTCGACAGCTTTGCCGAACTGCGCGCCGCGATGGTTGCCGAAGTGCCTGCATTTGGCGTCGAAGGGCTGGCGGATTATGGCGCCGTTCCCGCTGCGCCGGAAAGCGCCGCTGCTTCGGGCGTGATCGGCTATGCGGTCAAGGATCGTTATCTGACCAACGCGATCAGCCGCGCCAGTCCGACCCTGCAACGCTGTTCGGCCGAACTGATCCACGGTGAAATTCAGGCGGAGGCCGCGCAATGACGCCGTTCTTTGTCACACATGGCCTGCCTTATGCCTGGGCCTGGGGCATTTCGACCGTTATCGAAATCCTGCTGATCGCCTTTCCGGTCATGCTGGCGGTGGCGATCGTGATCTATCTCGATCGCAAGATCTGGGCGGCGATGGCGCTGCGCCGGGGCCCCAACGTGGTTGGCCCGTTCGGCGTGATGCAGTCGTTCGCCGACGGGTTGAAAGTGTTTCTGCAGGAAACCATCATCCCGGCGGCGGCGAACAAGGCGCTGTTCCTGATTGCGCCGATCATCACCTTTACCGTCGCGCTGCTTGCCTGGGCGGTGATCCCGTTCGCGAAAGCGGCGATGCTGGCAGATATCAATGTCGGGTTGCTGTATATCCTCGCGATCTCGTCGCTTGGGGTTTACGGTATCGTCATTGCCGGGTGGGCGTCGAATTCCAAATACCCGTTCTTTTCGGCGATGCGCGCCTCGGCGCAGATGATCAGCTATGAAGTCTCGATCGGCTTTATCCTGATCTGCGTCGTGCTGTGGGCGGGCAGTTTCAACCTCGGCGTGATTGTCGAGGCGCAGCGCGGGTTCGGCTTCGGCGTGATCAACGGCTTCGTGTGCAGCCCGCTGCTGTTCCCGGTCTGGGTGATGTTCCTGATCTCGTCGATGGCAGAGACGCAGCGCGCGCCGTTCGACCTGACCGAAGCGGAAAGCGAACTGGTCGCCGGCTATCAGACCGAATATTCGTCGATGTCGTTCGCGCTGTACTGGCTGGGCGAATATGCCAACGTCTTGCTGATGTGCGCGTTGAACGCGACGCTGTTCTGGGGTGGCTATCTGCCGCCGCTTGAAGTCGATTTGCTGCCGTGGTTCCACCACCCTGAAGTCCCTGGCATTATCTGGCTGATCCTCAAGATCCTGTTCTTCTTTTTCATCTTCAGTTGGGTCAAGGCGACCGTTCCCCGGTATCGCTATGACCAGTTGATGCGCCTTGGCTGGAAAATCTTTCTGCCGCTGTCGCTGCTGTTCGTGGTGTTGGTCAGCGGCTACCTCATGCTTACCGGACATTTCGCATGACCGCCCTGCAACTCGTCAAAAGCTTCACGCTGTGGGAGTTTATCAACGCGCACTGGCTGACCTTGAAGTATTTCTTCAAGCCCAAGGCGACGATCAACTACCCGTTTGAAAAGAGCCCGCTGTCCCCGCGCTTTCGCGGTGAACACGTGCTGCGCCGCTATCCCAACGGTGAAGAGCGCTGCATCGCGTGCAAATTGTGCGAGGCGGTGTGCCCGGCGCAGGCGATCACCATCGAGGCCGAGCCGCGTGCCGATGGTTCGCGCCGCACCACGCGGTACGACATCGACATGACCAAATGCATCTTCTGCGGGTTCTGCCAGGAAGCATGCCCGGTCGATGCCGTCGTCGAGGGACCGAATTTCGAATACGCCACCGAAACCCGCGAGGAGCTGCTTTATGACAAGGCCAAGCTACTCGCCAACGGCGACAAGTGGGAGCGTGCGATCGCTGCCAATCTCGAAGCCGACGCACCGTATCGGTAAGGAGGCTTACCCATGATCCAGGCCATTGCCTTCTACCTCTTTGCGTTCACGATGATCACGTCCGGCGTGTTCACCATTTTCGCCCGCAACCCGGTCCATTCGGTGCTGTGGCTGATTCTGGCGTTTTTCAACGCCGCCGGGCTGATGGTGCTGGTGGGCGCCGAATTCATCGCGATGTTGCTGGTCATTGTCTATGTCGGCGCGGTCGCGGTGCTGTTCCTGTTCGTGGTGATGATGCTCGACATCGACTTTTCCGAATTGCGCGCCGGGTTCGTCCGCAACGCGCCGCTCGGGCTGGTGCTGGCGGTCGTGCTGCTTGCCGAACTGGTCGTGGGCATTCTGGTGCGCAGCACCGGCGATCTGCACATCGGCAAGGCCGCGACTGTCACCGCAACGCCCGTGGGCCTGTCGAACACCGCCGCGATCGGCGGGCTGCTTTACACCCGCTATCTGTTCGAATTCGAAACCGCCGGCATGATCCTGCTGGTGGCGATGATCGGCGCGATCGTGCTGACCCATCGTCAGCGGGGCGACACGCGCGGTCAGAATATTTCAAAACAGGTTGCCCGGCGCCCGCAGGACGCAACGGTCAACCTCAAACCCGAAGTGGGCAAGGGGGTCACGCTGTGAGCCCTGCTCTCACCCCTTTGGCCCCTCCTTTCAGGGGAGGGGTTGGGGAGGGGTGTCCTGCGCCCGACTCGTTGCGCGTCGTCTCGACCGTGCACACCCCCACCCAACCCTCCCCCTCCAGGGGCAGGGCTTCAAGACCTTGCAAGGGATGGCGATCGTGATTGGAATTGGTCACTACGTTGCCGTCAGCGCGATCATGTTCGTGCTCGGCGTGCTGGGCATCTTTTTGAACCGCAAGAACATCATCATCATCCTGATGGCGATCGAACTGATCCTGTTGTCGGTAAACCTCAATTTCGTGGCGTTTTCGGCTTATCTGCACGATCTGGTCGGCCAGATTTTCGCGATGTTCGTGCTGACCGTCGCGGCGGGTGAAGCGGCGATCGGGCTTGCCATCCTGGTGATCTATTTCCGTGGCCGGGGCACGATCGCGGTCGACGACGTCAACCGGATGAAGGGCTGAGAGAGAGCGCATGTCTTCCATCCCAAACTTCTACATTCTGGCCATTGTTTTCGCTCCGCTGGTCGCGGCGATTGTCGCCGGGCTTGGCAACAAGGCGCTTGGCGCCGTTCCGGCCAAGCTCATAACCACCGGCGCCCTGTTCCTGTCGTGCGCGCTGTCGTGGCCGATTTTCCTGTCGTTCCTTGGCGGTCATGCCGAAGTGACTGTCACTCCGGTGCTGAACTGGGTGCAGTCGGGTGATCTGAAATTCGCCTGGGCCTTGCAGGTGGATACGCTGACCGCGGTCATGCTGGTGGTTGTGACCAGTGTCTCGGCGCTGGTCCACCTGTACTCATGGGGCTACATGAGCGACGACCCGGATCAGCCGCGCTTTTTCGCGTATCTGTCGCTGTTTACCTTCGCCATGCTGATGCTGGTGACCGCCAACAACCTGGTGCAGATGTTCTTTGGCTGGGAAGGGGTCGGGCTTGCCTCGTACCTGCTGATCGGGTTCTGGTTCAGAAAGCCCAGCGCCAATGCGGCGGCGATGAAAGCCTTCGTGGTCAACCGCGTCGGCGATCTTGGCTTCATGATGGGCATTTTCGGCGTGTTTCTGGTGTTCGGCACGGTGTCGATCCCGCAGATCCTGCACGATGCGCCGGGCCTTGCCGGTTCGACGATCGGTTTCCTGGGCCACCGCTTCGACACCGCAACGGTGCTGTGCATCCTGCTGTTCATCGGCGCGATGGGCAAATCGGCGCAAATCGGCCTGCACACGTGGTTGCCCGACGCGATGGAGGGCCCGACCCCGGTGTCGGCGCTGATCCACGCCGCGACGATGGTTACCGCCGGGGTGTTCATGGTCTGCCGCCTGTCGCCGCTGTTCGAACAGAGCCAGACCGCGCTGCATTTCGTGACTTTCATCGGCGCGGCGACCTGCTTCTTTGCCGCCACGATCGGCACCACGCAGACCGACATCAAGCGCGTGATCGCCTATTCGACCTGTTCGCAATTGGGCTATATGTTCTTTGCCGCCGGCGTCGGCGCGTTTGGCGCGGCGATGTTCCACTTGTTCACCCACGCCTTTTTCAAGGCGCTGTTGTTCCTGTGCGCGGGATCGGTGATCCATGCCATGCACCACGAACAGGACATGCGCTATTACGGCGGGCTGCGGAAAAAGATCCCGCTGACGTTTTGGGCGATGATGGCCGGCACCGTGGCGATCACCGGGGTCGGTATCGACGAACTGGGTGGTTTTGCGGGATTCTATTCCAAGGACGCCATTCTGGAAGCCGCTTATGCCCAGGGGACCGGCATCGGCCTGTTTGCCTGGTTCCTGGGGGTCTTTGCCGCCTTGCTGACGAGTTTCTATAGCTGGCGGCTGATCTATCTGACGTTCTTTGGCAAACCGCGCTGGGACCAGTCGGAACATATTCTGCACGCCGTCCACGATGCGCATGGCCATGATGATCACGGCTACGACCATCACCACCATGACACCGCCGCCGATGGCACTGCCGGATATCATCCGCACGAAAGCCCGCTCAACATGCTGGTGCCGCTGGTCTTGCTGTCGGTCGGCGCCGTGTTCGCCGGCGCGGTGTTCGCGCCCTATTTTCTGAGCGAGGGCAGCGGCGCATTCTGGAAAGGCGCGTTGGTGTTCGACGAAAGTCTGCTCCACGGGATGGAGCAGGTGCCGGCATGGGTGAAATGGTCGCCGTTCGGGGTGATGGTCGTCGGCCTGCTGATCGCGACATATGCCTATCTGATCAACACCGCGTTTCCGGCGGCGGTCGTCGGCCGGTTCGGCTTCCTGTACCGCTTTCTGTTCAACAAGTGGTACTTTGACGAGTTGTACAACGTGATCTTCGTTCGTCCGGCATTCTGGTTCGGCCGTTTCTTCTGGAAAGTGGGCGACGTCGGCATCATCGACCGCTTCGGCCCCAATGGCGCGGCCTGGGTCGTCTCGCTTGCCAGTCGCGGTGCCGTCAGGCTCCAGTCCGGATATCTTTACAGCTATGCGCTGGTCATGCTCGTCGGCCTTGTCGGCGCGATCAGTTGGGTGATTGCACGATGAGCCAGTTTCCTATCCTTTCGCTCATGCTGCTGGTGCCGCTGGTCGGCGCCGTGCTCAGCATGAAATCCGGGCGCGAGACGGCGCGGGTCATCGCGCTGGTGGCAACGCTGATCGATTTCGCGCTCGGCGTGGTGCTGTGGACGCATTACGACGTTGGTGGCGCGCAGTGGCAGTTTCAGGAACGTGCGGCGCTGTTCGCCGGCTTTGAATGGAAACTGGGCATCGACGGCATCGCGCTGATGCTGATTGCGCTGACCGTGTTCCTGATGCCGGTGTGCATCGGCGCAAGCTGGAACGCGATCGAAAAGCGTGCCGGCGAATATTATGCCGCGTTCCTGTTCATGGAAACGCTGATGATCGGCGTGTTTGCGGCGCAGGACCTGTTTCTGTTCTACATCATGTTCGAAGCCGGTCTGATCCCGATGTACCTGATCATCGGCATCTGGGGCGGCGCGGAACGCATCTACGCCAGTTACAAGTTCTTCCTCTACACGCTGCTCGGATCGGTGCTGATGCTGATCGCGATGTTCTGGATGGTGAACGAGGCCGGCACCACCGACATCCCGACGCTGATGGCCTATGATTTCCCGGCCTCGGCGCAGACATGGCTGTTCCTGGCGTTTTTTGCCAGCTTTGCGGTCAAGATGCCGATGTGGCCGGTGCACACCTGGCTCCCCGATGCCCACGTGCAGGCGCCGACCGCCGGTTCGGTCATTCTGGCGGGCGTGCTGCTGAAAATGGGCGGCTATGGCTTCATCCGCTTTTCGCTGCCGATGTTCCCGATCGCCTCGGCCTATTTCGCGCCGCTGGTATGGGGTCTGTCGATCGCGGCGGTGGTGATCACCTCGCTGATCGCGCTGGTGCAGACCGACATGAAAAAGCTGATCGCCTATTCGTCGGTTGCGCACATGGCGATCGTCACGGTCGGGCTGTTCGCCTTCAACCGCCAGGGGCTTGAGGGCTCGATGGTGGTCATGCTGTCGCACGGCGTCGTGTCGGGCGCCTTGTTCCTGGCCGTCGGGGTTATCTATGACCGGCTGCACACGCGCGAAATCGCGCGGTATGGCGGCCTCGCCATCAACATGCCCTATTACGCGCTGTTTTTCCTGGTATTCACCATGGCCTCGATCGGATTGCCGGGAACCAGCGGGTTTGTCGGCGAGTTCCTGTCGCTGCTGGGCGTTTATCACGAATCGAGCTGGGTCGCGCTGATCTCGACCACCGGGATCATCCTGGGCGCGGCCTATATGTTGTATCTGTATCGCCGGGTGGCGTTTGGCGATCAAAAGAACGCCGATGCCGCAGCCATGCTCGATCTCGACGCCCGCGAATGGGCGATGATGGTGCCGTTGGTGGCCGTCGTGCTGTGGATGGGGATCTATCCGGAATCGTTCCTGGCGCCGATGCGCAAGGATATCGGGGCGCTGGAGGCGCGGGTCGCCATTGCCAGGCCCAAGGGGGATGCTGACGTGAAGACCGGTGCGAACGCGCCTGCAACCTCTGCGGCCGCTGCGCTTGCCACTGCCCAGTTGAAGGGGGTGAAATAATGGATTTCATCCATTCGTTGTTCGCCATCTCGGCGGAAGAACTGATCAGCAGCGCCGTGCTGGTGCTGCTGCTGGTGGCGGCATGGGGCGGCGACAAGGCATCGCGGGCCATTTCGATCGCGGCGTTTGCGGTGCTGATGGCGGCGGCGTTCCTCGCCGTGCCGGTGCTGACGGGCGGTGTCGGCGGGCAGGCGACGCTGGCATTTGGCGGCCATCTGAAGCTTGATGCCTTTGCCGCCTTTGCAAAGCTGCTGATCTATCTGGGTTCGGGCGTGACCCTGATCATTGCGCCGGCGTTCTTTGACCGGTTCAAGGCGATGCGTGCGGAATTTCCGCTGCTGGTGCTGCTGGCGGCGCTGGGCATGGGGATCATGGTTTCGGCCAACGATCTGCTGACGCTCTATATCGGTCTCGAACTCAACAGTCTGGCTGCCTATGTGCTTGCCGCGTTCCTGCGCGCCGATGGGCGCTCGGCCGAAGCGGGGCTCAAATACTTCGTGCTTGGCTCGCTGGCGTCGGGCATCCTGTTGTACGGCATCAGCCTGACTTATGGCTTCACCGGCACGACCTCGTTCGACGGTGTTCGCGTCGCGCTTGGCACCGGGACTCTGTCGGTCGGCGCGACGTTCGGGCTGGTGTTCGTGCTGGCCGGGCTGGCGTTCAAGATCAGCGCGGCGCCGTTCCACATGTGGACGCCCGACGTCTACGAAGGCGCGCCCGCGCCGGTCACGGCGTTCTTTGCCATGTCGCCCAAAGTGGCCGCGCTGGCGCTGTTGATGCGGGTCAGCCTTGATGCGTTTGGCGGGCAACCCGGTGCGTGGCAACAGATCGTGATCTTTGCCTCGCTGTTGTCGATCGTGATCGGTGCGCTGGGCGCGATCGGGCAGGACAATATCAAGCGCCTGCTCGCTTACTCGTCGATCAACAATGTCGGCTTCATGCTGATCGGTCTTGCCGCCGGCACCCCGACCGGTGCGTCGGCGATGCTGGTCTATCTGGTGATCTATATCGTCAGTTCGATCGCCGCGTTCGTCGTCGTGCTGGCGCTGCGCGATGCAGAGGGCAACGCGGTTGAATCGATCGCCCAGCTTGGCGGGCTGTCGCGCACGCGTCCGGGGCTTGCCGCCGCGCTGGCGGCGGTGATGTTCAGCCTGGCGGGCATTCCGCCGCTGTTCGGGTTCTGGGCCAAGTTCGTGGTGTTCCAGGCGGCGGTTCAGGCGCATCTGGTGGTGCTTGCCGCGTTGGGCATCGCTGCATCGGTGATTGGCGCGTTCTATTACCTCAAAGTGGTGAAAGTGCTGTATTTCGACGAAGCGACCGACACGGTGCGCGGCGGCGAACCATTCGCCAACGCGGTGTTGCTGTTCGCCTCGACGGTGTTCCTGTCGCCGCTCGGCTATCTGCTGACGCGTTGGCTGGGCGCGCTGGCGGGCAGCGCGGCGGCGGCGCTGTTCCACTTTGCCTGACCCGCGTTGATCGAAACCGTCGCCGAGATCGCCTCGACCAACAGCGCGCTGCTGGCGCGTCTGGGTCGGGGCGACGACCTGATCGAGGGGCATTGGCTGGTTGCCGATCGACAATCGGCCGGGCGCGGCCGCGCCGGTCGCCAGTGGAGCGATGGGCACGGCAATTTCATGGGATCGACGGTTGCGCGGCTGCTGCCCGGTGACCCGCCCGCGCCGACGCTGTCGCTGGTCGCGGGGGTCGCGCTGCACCGAACGCTTTGCCGGCTGGTTGGCGCATTGCCCGACATGGTGCTCAAATGGCCGAATGACGTCCTGATCGACGGGGCGAAGCTGGCCGGTATCCTGTTGGAACGCCAGGGCGATGCGGTTGTGGTCGGCATCGGTGTCAATCTGGCGCAGGCGCCGCAATTGCCCGATCGGCCGACAATGGCTCTGTCCGGGCTGGGGCACACCATCGCGCGCGATGCGTTTGCGCAGAGCCTGGCGGACGAATGGCACACGGCGTTGGCGAATTGGCACCAGCACGGCTGGGCGACCTTGCGCCAGGACTGGCTGACCCGCGCGCATCCGCGCGGCACGCTGCTGTCGGTGCGCGATCCCGCTGCCGGAACGATCATCGGCGCCTTTGCCGGCCTTGAGCCGGACGGCGCTGCGCTTCTGCGCTTGGCCGACGGCCAATGCCGTGCCATCCACGCTGGCGACATCGAATTGGTGGGGGACTGATGCTACTCGCGGTTGATGTTGGAAACACCAATGTCGTGTTTGCGCTGATCGATGGTCGCGCAATTGTCGGGCGCTGGCGCATTGCCACCGACCCCCGGCGGACGGCCGACGAATACGCGGTATGGTTGCTGCAACTGTTGCAATTGCACGGGTATTCGCCCGAGATTGTGACCCAAGTGATTGTTTCGAACGTCGTTCCGCGCGCGCTGCACAACATTCAGGTGCTGTCGCAAAAGTATTTCCACCGCGATGCGATGATTGCCGGTGAACCTCCGGTCGAATGGGGTCTGCGCATCGATATCGATCAGCCGCGCTCGGTGGGCGCCGACCGCGCGGTCAACGCCATTGCAGCCCACACCCGGTTCCCCGGCGATCTGGTGGTGGTCGATTTCGGCACCGCGACAACGTTCGACGTGATCGACGGCGACGGGACCTACAAGGGCGGTATCATCGCGCCGGGAATCAACCTGTCGCTCGAAGCGCTGGTCAGCGCCGCGGCGCGCCTGCCGCGCATCGCGATCGAGGCACCGCGCGACAATGGCAGCGTGATCGGCCGCAACACCGAGGACGCCATGCATATCGGTGTGTTCTGGGGCTATGTGGCAATGATGGAGGGGCTGATCGCTCGGCTGCGCGCAGAAATCGGCCGCCCGCTCAAAGTGATCGCCACCGGCGGCCTCGCCGTGCTGTTCGACCGGCATACGACGATATTCGATCATGTCGAAACCGACCTCACGCTTGACGGGCTTGCGCTGCTGGCCGAACGGGTCCAGCGATAAATCCGGCGGTCGGGAATCGCCCCTCTTGCAAAGATTCAGGAATTTACGTGAAGCCTGGTAAGGAATTGCTGTTCTGTGCGCTCGGTGGCTCGGGCGAAATCGGGATGAACGTCAACCTCTATGGCTGTGACGGCAAGTGGTTGATGGTCGATCTCGGCATGACATTTGCCGATCCCTGGTATCCCGGCGTGGACCTGGTGTTTGCCGATCTGGAATTCATCGAGGAACGGTCCGACGACCTGCTCGGGATCGTGCTGACCCACGCGCACGAGGATCATATCGGCGCCGTGCCCTATTTTGCGCAAGACCTGGGCGTGCCGTTGTACGCGACGCCGTTCACCGCGCGACTGGTGCATGAAAAGCTGGTTGAGGCCGGAATCGAAAAGGACGTCGACTTGCGCGTGATCCAGAACGATGGATCGCTGACGCTGGGGCCGTTCGATATCCGTTACGTGCCGCTGGCGCATTCGATCGCCGAAGGCAACGCACTGGTGATCGATACGCCCTATGGCCGGGTGTTTCACACCGGCGACTGGAAGCTGGACGACGCACCGCAGGTCGGCGAACCGGCGACACCGGCAGAACTGACCGCAATTGGCGATGCCGGCGTGCTGGCGCTGGTGTGCGATTCGACCAATGTGTTCAATTCGCGGTCTTCCGGATCGGAGGGCGCGGTGCGCGACGGCTTGCTGGAAACTGTGGCCGGGCTCAAGGGGCGGCGGGTGGTCGTGACCACGTTCGCCTCAAACGTCGCGCGCTTGCAGACGCTGGCATGGGTCGCCGGGCAGACCGGGCGGCGGCTGGTTGTCGCCGGGCGCTCGCTCGACCGGATTATCGGCGCGGCCAAGGCGAGCGGATACTTGCAGGATTTTCCTGATTGCGTGCCGATGGACCGCGCGATGGATCTTCCCCGCGGCGAAGTGCTGGTGCTCGCCACCGGGGGCCAGGGCGAACCGCGCGCGGCACTGGCGCGGATTGCCGGCAATTCGCATCCGATCAAGCTGGAAGCCGGCGATGCGGTGGTGTTTTCCAGCCGTCAGATCCCCGGCAACGAACTGGCGATCGGGCGCATCCAGAACACGCTGGTCGGCAATGGCGTGCGCCTGGTCACTGACCGCCAGTCGATGATCCACGTTTCCGGTCATCCCGGCCGCCCCGAACTGATCGAATTGTACAAATGGATTCGTCCCGAAATCCTCGTGCCCGTGCACGGCGAAGTGCGCCACATGGACGAACAGGCGCGGCTGGGTCTTTCGGAAGGCATTCCGCGCGCGATCCTGCAGAAGAACGGCGATCTGATCCGGCTGGCGCCCAACGGACCGCACAAACTGAAGCAGGTGCGCAATGGGCGTCTGGTGCTGGATGGTGATATCATCGCGCCCGCCGACGGCGAAGCGATGGCCGCGCGGCGCAAGCTGGCGCAGACCGGGTTGATCACGGTCGCACTTGCGGTCAGCCTTGAAGGCAAGCAGGCATCGGGCATAGAGATCGCCACGATCGGCATCCCGCTTGACGAAGATATGGAAGCCTTCGTTGCCGAGGCGCAAGTCGATGCCGCCAAGGCGCTGACCGTGCTGAAGGGTGACCGCCGCCGCGACCGCGAGGCTGTTGCCGAGGCGGTGCGGCTTGCGGTAAGACGCTGCGGACAACGCTGGATCGGCAAGAAGCCGGCGGTTCAGGTGATGCTGCGCGCGCACTGACGGTAGGGAGAACGGGTTTGCGCTGGACCTCTATCCTGGCGATCTACACGCTGTTCTGGGTGCTGTCGGCGTTTCTGGTGATGCCGTTCGGCATCCGTACGCATGACGAACTCGGGCTGGAAAGAATCCCTGGCCAGGTGCACAGCGCACCCGCCAACCTGAGCGCGCGTCTGATCATGCGGCGCGCGACGATCGTTTCGATCATCGCGTTCGTGATCTATTACCAGAACTACGTCCACCACTGGATCACGATCCAGGATATCGACATCTCGCCCTGGTTGGGCCTGGATTGAATGCAAATGGGCGCGAACTGACGCGTTATTTCACCAGATCCTCGATCCACGGCAATTGTTGCAGCAGCGGCGTCATCGTGTCGACCATCAGCACTTCGCGCGCCATCTGCGCCGTCTGGGCGGCCAGATTGCCCAGTTCGCCGGTGCGGCCGACGACTTGCACACGGCGCGAAAAGCGCGCGCGGGGCAGGGGTTCGATGCGCAGCTGGTCAATCAGCGACGGCATCGCCGCCAGGCACAGCGCAGAGGTGATGCTCCAGCCGATACCAAGCGCGACGGAAGTCAGTTGCTGATGCATGATATCGACCTCGATCACGTTGGGCAGTCGCAGCTTCATCCGCGTCAACTGGCTTTCGATGCGTTGGCCCATGCCGTGTTCGAGCGAATAGCGCACGAACGGCAGGCGTTCGGCGGCTTCGCCGGGGTCGCCGGTGCCACTGTAATCGCGCGGAAAGATCAGGACGAACGGATCGTCCATGACATCGTGGTGTTCGATGCCCGGATGTTTTTCCAGCGTGTTGCTGCCGGTCACCAGCATGTCGACACGGCGCGCGAGAAAATCCTGCTGCTGCACCAGCGAAATGCCCGATCGGATGCGCCAACGGCCGACGCGCATCCCGAACCGGCGCAGCACAGGCGCGGTCAGCAGCGTGGCAAAGGTTTCCGACATGCCGAGCGTGATCTGATCGACCGGCAGATTGGCGCCTTCGCGCACTTCGTCGATCACCGTCCGCGCGCTGGTCAGCAGGCGCCGCGCGCGTTCATACAGCGCGCGCCCCGCCGGAGTCAGGCCCAGTGGACGCAGCGACCGGTCGAACAGCGGCGTGCCGAGCCCAGCCTCCAGCCGGGTGATGGTCTGCGAAACCGCCGATTGCGTGATGCGCAATTGCGTGGCGCTGGCGGTCATGCCGCCCAGCTCGACCGTGACCACAAAAACCTCCAGCGCGTGGAGGTCGAATTCCGCCGGCAACCGCAGCATAGGCGACCCTCTGATTATGTCCTCTTAACCTATGTATCATTCATTCTTATTTCCTGCCAAGGGAATTCCAGCGCGGCGCGGGTCGGAATAGACGAGCCACGCAACAAGGGTTGTTCATGCTGGGAGCGCATACGGTCATGACCGATAAGCCGGATTTCGTGCTGCTGGTGTCGTGCCAGGACCGCAAAGGCATCGTCGCGGCGGTGGCCGGGTCGATCGCCGCGCAGGATTGCAACATCATCCACAATGCGCAGTTTGGCGATGCGCACACCGGGCGCTTTTTCATGCGCGTGGCCTTCAAGGGGCCCGAAGGGCTGACGTGCGACGCATTCAACGCGGCCTTTCTGTCGGTCGGCAGCGCGTACAACCTCGACTGGCGGGTGCACGACGCGCGCATCAAGCTGCGCGCGCTGGTCATGGTCAGCAAGGGCGGGCATTGCCTGAACGATCTGCTTTATCGCACCGCGACCGGCTATCTGCCGATGGAAGTGACCAGCGTCGTCTCAAACCACCTGACCTGGCAGCGCCGCGTCGAACACGAAGGCATCGCGTTTCACCATTTGCCGATCACGCCCGAGAACAAGCCGGAACAGGAAGCCGCGCTGTTGGCGATGATCGATCAACAACGCGTCGACCTGATCATTCTTGCGCGGTATATGCAGGTCCTGTCCGACGCGACCTGTCGCAAGCTTGAAGGGCGCGTGATCAATATCCACCATTCCTCGCTGCCTGCTTTCAAAGGGGCCAAGCCTTACCATCGCGCGTGGGAACGCGGCGTAAAACTGGTCGGTGCGACCGGGCATTACGTCACCCCCGATCTCGACGAAGGGCCGATCATCGCGCAGGACGTGTCGGTGGTCGACCATGCCGACACCATCGACGACCTGATCGCGCAAGGGCAGGAAACCGAAAGCCGCGTGCTGACCCGCGCGGTCAAGGCGCATTGCGAACATCGCGTAATGGTCAACGGCGCGCGCACGGTGGTGTTCAAATGAGCGAAGACCGGCTTTACGCAGAGCTCGTTGCACTCGGCGTGGTCTGGACGGCGCTGGAACACGAAGCGGTGTTCACGGTCGAGGAAAGCGAGGCGATCCACGCCGCGTTGCCGGGTGCGCACACCAAGAACCTGTTTTTGAAAGACGGCGGCGGCGCGTTCTTTCTCGTCACGGTCGACCATGCCGTCCGTGTCGATCTGAAGGCGCTGGCGCCGGTGATCGGCGCGAAAAAGCTCAGCTTTGGCAAAGCCGACGACATGGTCGCGCTGCTGGGCGTAACGCCCGGTGCGGTCACGCCGCTGGCGGCGATCAACGACGTCGCGGGCACAGTGACGGTGGTGCTCGATGCCCGGTTGGCCGACGCATCGGCGGTGCATGTCCACCCGCTGCGCAACACCGCGACGATCGGCCTGTCCGGGGCGGACCTGATCCGCGCACTGGCGCATTGGGGTCACAGCCCGAAAATCGCCCTCATTCCCGAACGCGTTTGAAAGACAGTCACCATGATCGCCGGCTTCTTCGACCTCTTCAAGATCGGCATCGGGCCGTCGAGTTCGCACACCGTCGGGCCCATGGTCGCGGCAAGGCGGTTTGGCGAGCGGATGCGCGAACGGAGCCTGTTGACAGATGTCGCCCATGTCGATGTGGCGCTCTATGGCTCGCTGGCGCTGACCGGCAAGGGCCATGCCACCGACAGCGCGGTGATCCTGGGGCTGGCGGGCGAAATCCCGGCGCTGGTCGATCCCGACCAGGTGCCCGCGATCGTGGCGCAAGTGCACGCGCAGGGGCGCCTGATGCTGATGGGCGAACAGGACGTGGCCTTCGTGCCGGCGCGCGACATCCATTTCTGGCGGAGCGAGCGCAAGCCGTTCCACAGCAATGCGATGGCGATCACCGCACGCGATGCAGAGGGCACCGTGCTCGATCAGCGGACGTATTATTCGATCGGCGGCGGCTTTGTGCTCGATGAGGACGAGGCGGGGGGCAACATGCGCGAAGGCGACAGCGATGTCGCGATCCCGCACGATTTCGTCTCTGCCGCCGAACTGCTTGAAATCGGCGAGCGCGAAGCGATCAGCTTTGCCCAGATCATGCTGGCCAACGAATGCGCGCGCCGCCCGCTGGCGGAGGTCGAAGCCGGAATCGACCTGATTGCCGACACGATGGCGCAATGCATCGATCGCGGCTGCCGCAACGAAGGCGAATTGCCCGGCGGGCTGAAAGTGCAACGCCGTGCCGCCGTGCTGACGCGCGAACTTGCCGCACGCCAGCAGACCACGCTGGGCGATCCGCTGGCGGTACTCGACTGGATCAATCTGTGGGCCATGGCGGTGAACGAGGAAAACGCCGCCGGCGGCAAAGTCGTCACCGCGCCGACCAATGGTGCGGCAGGGATCATCCCGGCGGTGCTGCGCTATTACGAACGGTGTTATCGCGGCACGCGCGAAGGGCGACGGACGTTCCTGCTGACGGCGGCGGCGATCGGCGCGCTGTACAAACGCAACGCCTCGCTGTCGGGCGCCGAAGTCGGCTGCCAGGGCGAAGTCGGCGTGGCCTGCTCGATGGCTGCGGGCGGGCTGACAGCGGCACTGGGCGGCAACAACGGCCAGATCGAAAACGCCGCCGAAATCGCGATGGAACACAATCTGGGCCTGACGTGCGACCCGGTCGGTGGTCTGGTGCAGATCCCCTGCATCGAACGCAACGCGATGGGCGCGGTCAAGGCGATCGACGCGTCACGGCTGGCCCTGCTGGGCGACGGCACGCATATGGTCAGCCTAGACAAAGTGATCGAGACGATGCGCCAGACCGGCCATGACATGCGCGACAAGTACAAGGAAACCTCGCAAGGCGGTCTGGCGGTCAACGTCGTCGAATGCTGATTTCTTCCCGGCTGGTGGAGGTCGGTGATGACGACATCCCGGCAAAAGCTTAACCATTAATCCGGCGGAATTGCGTGTATTTGCAACAAACATCGCGCGTGATTCGGCCAATTGCGTAGCCACATTTTTTTTGAGAATCGGTCTTGTTTTTTAGCAAGTTGGTATAGGGGTTTATACCAAGGCGCTGCTTTTCAGGCTGTGGGCGGGTCCGGGTCTAACTTTGTTTGACGACCGTCCGTTGCGAAGGCTGCGCCTTGCTGACCATTTATCTGTGCACCACACGACAACACAATCCATGGCTCGTGCTGCTTGCGGTGGTGATCTGCTTGGCCAGCGCGGTTACCGGCATGCTGCTGCTGCAACGCGGGTATAGGCGCTCGGATCGCCGCTGGCAGGTCATGGCGGGATTGGCCACCGGGTTTGGATTGTGGTGCACGCATTTCGTGGCGATGATCGGTTATCGTCCGGGCATGGAGGTCGCTTATCGGTTGATGCCGACTGTGGGCTCGTTGCTGCTGGCGCTGGTCCTGGTGACGGCGGGCTTTGTTGTCTCGGCCCAGGCGCGGTATCGCTTTGCGGCGTTGCCGGGTGCAGCGATCGCCGCCTGCGGGATCGCCGGGATGCATTATCTGGGGATTGCCGCGATCGACCTGCCCGCGCGGATCACCTTCGATCCGGGATTGCTGGCGCTTTCCCTGATCATCGGGGTGGTGCCGCTGATCGCGATGTTGCGTGTCCTGCGCAGCGGCGGCAGCATCGTGTCGGCCTGCCTGATGCTGACTTGTGCCGCGACCGGGTTGCATTTTACCGGCATGGCCGCGATCCGCCTGGTCCCGGCGGCCAGTCGCGCGCCTTCGTCGCTGCTGCTGCTGCCGCAGACCATGACCGATATCGTCGGCGGAGCCGCCGCACTGGTGGTGGCAATCTGCATCGCTGCGCTGGTCCATGCCGGTCGCATCGACGCGTTGAACCGCGTCAACGAGCGGCGCTTTGCGATCCTTGCCAAAGGCATTTCCGATTACGCGGTATACATGCTCACGCCCGGCGGGACGGTGGCAAGCTGGAATGTCGGGGCAGAGCGATTGAAGGGCTATACCGAGGCTGAAGCGGTCGGCAGCCCGCCGGAAACGTTTTATACCCCCGAAGATCGTGCTGCCGGGTTGCCCGCGAAAGTGCTCGCCACTGCCGTCGAAACGGGCATGTTCCGCGGGGAGGGCTGGCGGTGTCGCAAGGATGGCAGCCGGTTCTGGGCGCAGATCATGATCGAGCCGGTCCACGATGAAGCCGGGCGCATGATTGGCTTTGCCAAGATCATTCGCGACATGACTCATTCCAAAGCAGATCAGGACCGGCTCGCAGCGATGCAGGCGCAGCGCGACACCGCGCTGGACAACATGGCGCAGGGACTGGTGCTGTTCGATGCCGATCAGCGTCTGCTGCTCGCCAATCAAAGCTTGTGCGATCTGTGGCAGGTGCCCCCTGACACGGTGCGCGCCGGGCTTTCGCTGACCGAATTGCTCGACGCCTTGCTCGATGGGCGTGCCGTCGATGATCGCGCCTTTGTGATGGCGCGGCTGCGACACCTGCTGACGCCGGCCGACGGGCCGAAAGTCGCCACGGTCGTGCTCGATTGCCACAAGGATTTCGTGCTGTCGCTATCCTGTCGGCCGCTGACCGATGGTGGCTGGGTCGCAACGTTCACCGACATCACCGAGCGGCGCCGGGACGAGGCGCGGATCGCCCACATGGCCTTGCACGATCTCTTGACGGGTCTGCCCAATCGAGCGGGTATCGGTCAGTGGATCGATGCAAAGTTGGCATCGGCCGCGGCCGAGGGAATGCAACTGGCGACGGTGTTGATCGATATCGACGCGTTGCGCGCGATCAACGATCGTTATGGCCACCATTTCGGCGACAGCGTGCTGCGCCAGTTCGCCCAGCGTCTGGCGGCTGCGTGTTGCGAAGGGAATCGCGTCGCACGGGCCGGCGGTGACGAATTCATCGCCAGCCTGACGTTTGTCGATCCGGCCGAACTGGACGATTTTCTTGGCCGGCTGCGTGCCGGTCTGGCCCTGCCGGTGGCCGAAGGCGATCTGGTCATGCCGGTTTCGGCGGCCATCGGCGTCGCGCTGTTTCCTGGGCATGGCACCGATCGCGGGACATTGTTCAACAATGCCGATCTGGCCTTGCGACGCGCCAAGGCCCAGCATGGCGACCGGCTGTGCATCTATGACCCGGCGATGGACGAAGACCAGCGCAACCGCCGCCAATTGGCCGAAGATCTGCGTGGCGCGGTCGAACGGGGCGAAATGCGGCTGCTGTTTCAGCCTCAGCACAACCTCGCCAGCGGCGCGCTGGTCGGGTACGAAGCACTGGTGCGCTGGCAACACCCGACGCGCGGCGAAGTCAGCCCGGCGCTGTTCATTCCGATCGCCGAGGACACCGGCGATATCTGTGCGATCGGCGAATGGGTGCTGCGCGAGTCGGCGCGCATCGCCGCAACCTGGCCCCGCGATCTGAAAGTCGCGGTCAACCTGTCGCCGGTCCAGTTTGAGCAGCAGGATCTGCTGCAACGGATCGCCGCAATCCTGTTCGATACCGGTTTGCCAGCGCATCGGCTGGAACTGGAAATCACCGAGAGCGCGATGATCGCCGACCGCGTGCGGGCGCTGCATGTGCTGCGGCTGATCAGGGGGCTGGGGATTTCGATTGCCATCGACGATTTCGGCACCGGTCATGCTTCGCTCGCCACGCTGCACGTGTTTACCTTCGACAAGATCAAGATCGACCAGTTGTTCGTGCGCCAGTCGGCCAGCAATCGGCCGTCGGCGGCGATCGTGCGGGCGGTGCTGGCGCTGGGCCGGGGATTGGGCATCCCGGTGCTGGCCGAAGGAATCGAGACACAGGACCAGCTCGCCTTTCTGATCGCCGAGGGGTGCGAACTGGGTCAGGGTTATCTGTTTGGCCGGCCGCAAGTGATGGCCGCCAACGGACCCCTGGCGGGACCGGGCACAAGGCGTCGGCTGGCAAGCTGAACGCGCGCGATGTGACGGACGGATGCGGGCCTTTACAACGTCTGGCTGGCGAGGCAGGGCACACAGACCAGCGCCCGTTGCGGTGCCGCCGGGGTTGGAGACAGGCATGCGCAGAACGTCGGTGACAGGCAATCATCGGACCGGCTTTGGCCTGATGACCGCGCTGTTGCGCGACCATGGGCTGCGGCGCAACGTCGTGATCTGGGTCGGGCTGGTCCTGACGGGGGCGGGTTTTGGCGCGGCGATCGGGACCGGGGCGCTGGCCTGGCTGATTGTGGCTTTGCTGGGCCTGGTCGGGCTGGTGGTGGCGGTTATCGACCTGACCCAGACCACGCACAGCCTGCGCCGCAATTTCCCCGGCGCGGCGCGGGTGCGGTGGTTCTTTGAAAGCCTGCGGCCGTTTTCGCGGTCCTATCTGGTCGAAGGCGATCTCGACGGGCGGCCGTTCACGCACCAGGAACGCGATCTGGTCTATGCCCGCTCTCACGGCAATGCCGACGCGCACCCGTTCGGCACCGAACTGGATGTCTATTCGGGCGAATACGAGTGGCTGGCGCATTCGATGCTGCCCAATCCCGATGCCGATCGCGCCATGCGTGTCTCGGTCGGGTCGAGCCAGTGCGCGCGTCCTTATTCGGCATCGCGTCTGAATGTTTCGGCGATGAGCTTTGGCGCACTGGGCGGCCGCGCGATCGAGGCGTTGAATCTGGGGGCAAAGCTGGCCGGATGCTATCACGACACCGGTGAAGGATCGATGTCGCCCTATCACCTCAAGCACGGCGGCGATGTCGTGTGGCAGGTTGCTTCGGGCTATTTCGGCTGTCGCGACCGGCAGGGGCATTTCGATCCGGTGCTGTTTGCCGAACATGCCGCGCATCCGTCGGTGCAGATGATCGAAATCAAGCTGAGCCAGGGCGCCAAGCCGGGCCACGGCGGAGTCCTGCCGGCAGCCAAAGTCACCCCGGAAATCGCCCTGACCCGCGGTGTGCCGCTCGATCAGGACTGCGTGTCGCCCTCGCGCCACAGCGCGTTCGCCACGCCGGTCGAACTGATGGAATTTGCCGCCCGGCTGCGCGAATTGTCCGGCGGCAAGCCGGTCGGGCTGAAACTGTGCGTCGGCAACCCGCACGAAGTCTTTGCCTTGTCCAAGGCCATGCTGAAGACCGGTATCCGGATCGATTTCATGGTGATCGACGGCGGCGAGGGCGGCACCGGCGCCGCGCCCGAGGAACTGTCCGACAGCGTCGGCATGCCGTTGCGCGAAGGGTTGATCATTGCGCGCAACGCGCTGGTCGGCGCCGGGCTGAAAAGCGAAGTGCGGTTGGCTGCCAGCGGCAAAGTGACGTCGGGTGCCGGGGTCGCGATCAACGCCGCGCTGGGCGCCGACTGGTGCAACGCGGCGCGCGCCTTCATGTTCTCGATCGGCTGTATCCAGTCGTTGAAATGCCACACCGACCTGTGCCCGACCGGGATCGCCACGCAGTCGCTGGCGCGCCAGCGCGGGCTGGTGGTCGAGGAAAAGGCCGCGCGGGTCGCCCGGTTTCATGGTGCGACGATCAAGGCGCTGCACGAAATCATCGTCGCCACCGGGCTCGACAGCCCGTCCGACTTGCGCCCGTTCCATTTGCGCCAGCGCATCAACGTCGCCGAGATGCGCCAGATCGACGAAATCTATCCTTTCGTGCAGCCCGGCGAACTCATCGCCGGCACCGGCCACGAGAGGATGGCGCGGTGGTGGAATGCCGCCAGTGCCGACACCTTCCGCCGCGTCGACGCCGACCGCCTCAGCCTGGTCTAGGCCTAAGCGCCGGTCACATCGAGCACGGCCAGCGTCAGCACTTCGATTCCGGTGCGGATCGCCGTCGTGTGGTCGGGGGCGAACAAGGGTGAATGGTTGGTCGGCACTTGTTTGCCCTCGGCCTTGTCCCGGTCGATGACGGCCTGGGGATAGCCGCCGATCGAGAAATAGACCGAATGCGGCATGCCGGCGTTGACGAATTCGGAATAATCCTCGCTCGCGGTCCAGCCGGGCGCGGCTTCGGGCACCAGCGTGACTTTGTCGTCGCCCAGCGCCGCCTTGAGCGTGGCGGCCGTCCGGGCGGCCAGCGCGGGATCGTTGACGACCGGGCTGGAGGTAAAGCTGTGGCGGATGTCGGGCGCGGGGGCGCGCGCCATCTCGGCCGTGGCGCGCGCGGTGCGTTCGACCCCGTCGTTGATGATCCGGCGCACTTCGGGATCGTAGGATCGCAAGGTCAGTTGCAGATCGGCATGATCGGAAATGATGTTCGATACGCTGCCGGCGTGGAACGAGCCGACGGTCACCACGCCGAATTTGAACGGGTCTTTTTCGCGCGCAATCACGCTTTGCACGTCGGTGACGAAATGCGCCGCCTCGACGATCGGGTCGATCCCCTTGTCGGGCAGCGACCCATGCGTGCCCACGCCTTTGAACGTAATGAGGATGGTATCGACGGCCGAAGTCGCCGGGCCTTGTTTGGCGTGCACGGTGCCGGCCGCCGAATTGTCGACATGTGCGGCAAAGCCGTAATCGGGTTTGGGGAAGCGGGTGAACAGCCCGTCGGCCAGCATTGCCCTGGCGCCCGAAACCTCTTCCTCGGCCGGCTGCCCGATGAACACCAGTGTGCCGTGCCAGCGGTCCTTCAGCGCCAGCAAGGCCTCTGCCGTGCCGACCCACCACGCCATATGGTTGTCGTGGCCACAGGAATGGGCAACGAACGTGGTCGTGCCGTCCTCGCGGATCGCCGTCGCGCGGCTGGCATAGGCAAGCCCGGTCTTTTCCTCCATGGGAAGCCCGTCCAGCTCGGTGCGCACCAGCACCACCGGCCCGGTGCCGTTGCGATAGACCGCGACCACGCCGGTTTTGCCGACATGCTCCGTCACCGTGAACCCCAGCTTGCGCATGCGCGCGGCCAGCAGCGCGGCGGTGCGGGTTTCCTGAAACCCCAGTTCGGGATGGCTGTGCAGATCGACATAGAGCGCGTCGAGATCCGGCCAATTGCCGTCGATCACCGCGTCGATCGCAGAACGTGATGTCGCGGCATGCGCCCCGATCGGCAGGGCCAGCGCGGCGGCGGCAAGCAGCAACGTTTTAGGCATCGGGCAATATTCCGCGTGTAACGGGATGAACGGACCATGGTGTAGTCTTTGGCGATGGGTCGTCAATGGACCAGCCGGGGCGGGGGTGACGATGAACGCAGATGCCGGAACCTGGGGCGACGACGGCGCGCAGAACAACCGCGACCTTGTCATGCAAGTGGTGTGCTGGGCGCTGGTGGCGATCGCTGCGCCGCAGCTTTTTGTACCCGTCGTCAGTCCGGTCGTGCTGGCGGCAATCGGCCTTGCGCCCTGGGCGCTGCTGCTGATGGTGTTCCTCGGCAATGGGCGATACCTGCTGTTCGGGCCGAAAGGTCATAGCGTGGTTGTCGGTGCGGTGTTCGTGCCGCTGATTTTGGGTATGGGGGCGCTGCTGCAATACAACCTGGTCGACTGGCAGGGGCCGGCGACCTGGACAGTGGGCATGGCGGTGGGCTTTACGCTGCTGGCCAAAATGGCCGATTCCAGCGCGGTTGCCGCACGGCCCGATACCGTGACGGATGCGGGCCGGCGCAGTTGGCCGCTGGTGCTGATCGCCGGGGCATTCCTCGGCTGGGCAACAACGGTCAATCTCAATGCCAGCGCGGCGGGCCTGCCCGACGATGTGCATTCAGAAACTGTCGTGCGCAAATGGGTCTCGGGCGGCAAGTCGCACACGGCCTATGTCAATTTCGCCAGTCCGCCGGCGCTGGGGATCACCAATTTCGTCGTGCCGATGGCACTCTATCGCCAATCCGCGCCGGGCGACCGCCTGTGCCTGGTGATCCGGACCGGCGCGCTGGGCTGGCGCTGGTACAACGTCAAGGGCCGGGATGCCTGCGGCGACCCGGTCTGGGGGAAGCAGCCCGGCTGACTCCCGGGTATGTGTCGAGTTCGGCATAAATATTGGCGATTGTCGCCAGGCCGGGCGAAAATGGGCAGCCGCGCGACAGCCTGTGATGCGGATTCGCACGAAAGTGTGACATTTTCGCATCGGCGCAAAACCACGCAAAACTCATAAAGGTTTCATAAATTTTCGATCCCCCGCGAAGTCTATACGCTGTTAGCCGTATATCCGCTCATGCCGATGCATGACTAGCCATGGAGCATCGTTCGTGACTCTCAAGAAGAGAGTGCGAATTTGGTTCCGGCAGGGATCGAAAAATAACCAATGAGGGAAAACGCATGAAGACGCTTTTGTTCGCTACGACGGCACTGACGTTGGTCGCGCCAATGACCGCTTATGCCGCTGATGCGCCTGCCCCCGCCGCCGAGACGGTGCCCGTTGCCTCCGACATCATCGTGACCGGAACGCGCACCACCGGCACCCACGCCGCCGACAGCGCCGCGCCGATCGAGATCGTCAGCTCCAAATCTTTTGAGAGCGTCGGCCAAACTGACCTGAACTCGATCCTCGCGCAGACGCTGCCTTCGCTCAATCTGTCATCGTACGGTGCCGATACCGCCAACCTGACGCTGACCGCTGCGTTGCGCGGGCTGAGCCCGAACGACACGCTGGTGCTGGTCGACGGCAAGCGGCGTCACGGTACGTCGAACCTCGCGGTTGACAGCGGCAGCCCCTATACCGGTTCGGCCACCACCGACCTCAGCTTCATCCCGTCCGCCGCGATTGCGCGCATCGAAGTCCTGCAGGACGGTGCGGCCGCGATCTACGGGTCCGACGCGATTGCCGGCGTGGTCAACATCATTCTGAAGGACGCCGATCATGGCGGATCGTGGAATGTGACCGGCGGCCAATATTACAAGAGCGATGGCAAGACCGCCTCAACCTCGCTCAACTGGGGCATGAAACTGGGCGATCGCGGGTTCATCAACGTGACCGGCGAATACCGTTTCCACGATTACAGCCAACGCGGCGGTTGCGATGCGCGCTGGTATAACGAGAACTGCCAGATCACCACAACCAATCCGGTGATCGTCGCGGGTCTGGAAGCGAACCCCTTCGCGCCGCGCGTCAACACCATCGTCGGCGATGCGCGCTATTCGATTTACAACATCATGTTCAACGCCGGTTATGACATTACCGACGATATCAAGGCCTATGCCACCGGCAGCTATGGCAACCGCGACGCCAAGAGCTATGAAAACTATCGCGCCGCCAATCGCATCACTGCGCCCAACAGCCTTGGCGTGACCGAGATTCCCTTCCCCGCAGGCTTCAACCCGCTGGAAAGCATTCGCGAAGAGGATTTCTCGTTCACCGCCGGTTTGAAGGGCGTGACCTCTGGTTGGAGCTGGGACCTTTCGCAGACGTATGGGCGTGACTCGAATGCGTTCTACACGCTCAATTCGGTCAACGGTGCGCTCTACACTGCCGAGCAGGCCGCGACTTCGCAGCTGATCATTCCGCAGACGAACTTCTATGACGGTACGCTGGTCAGCAGCGAATGGACGACAGACCTTGGCGTTACCAAGGATTTCGAAGTCGGTTTTGCCAAGCCGGTCACCTTCGCGTTCGGCGGCCAGTATCGCTATGACCGCTATGAAATCCAGGCGGGCGAAACCGGTTCATGGTACGCAGGCGGCTCGTCCTCATACGCCGGATTTGAACCTGGCGATGCCAGTGTCAACGGGCGCAAGGCCTATTCCGCCTATGCCGACGTCGCGATCCAGCCGGTGCTTCCGCTGAAAATCGATCTGGCTGGCCGCTACGAGCATTATTCCGACTTTGGCAGCGTGGGCACCGGCAAGGCCACCGTCCGTTATGACTTCAGCCCTGCGTTTGCGTTGCGCGGCACGGTGTCGAACGGGTTCCGCGCGCCAACCCTGGCCGAAGAATATTATTCGTCGACCAACGTTGGCCCGACCTCGATCTTTGCCCAGCTCCCGTCGGATTCGCCTGCGGCACAAGCACTCGGATTTCCCAAGCTGAAGCCGGAACGTTCGACCAACTTCTCGGCCGGGTTCGTCGCGCATCCCGCGCCAAACCTGCAAATCACCGCCGATGCCTACGAAATCAAGCTGCGTGACCGCATCGTCGGTTCGGGCAGCATCTATGGCTATTCGAGCGGCTATCCAACCAACGGCGGCGTTGTTTCGCAAACGGTGCTCAATGCACTGACTGCACGTGGGATCGTTCCGCAGGCGGGGTCGGAAGCGCTCTCTGCTGAAGGCCTCAATCTGTTCGCAAACGGCGCCGACACCCACACCAAGGGGGTCGAGGCAACGGCCAACTACACCAGCGATTTCGGTGACGCGGGCAAGGTGTCGTGGTCGCTGGGCTTCAACTACAACACCACCAAGGCAGTCTATGTCGCCACTCTGCCGGCTTCGGTGCAGAACGCTGCATTTGGCCAGACTGCGCTGCTGACGGCGACTTCGATCGACGCGCTGACGTCGGCAACGCCAAAGGTCAAGACTATCCTCGGCGCGCTCTATACCCTGGGCAAGTTCTCGCTCAATCTGCGCGAAACGATCTATGGCAGCGTTGGCCAGCGGGTTTCGGGCGATGGGGTGACGTATACCGAAACGCATATCGGCACTTCGGCGATTACCGACCTCAACGTCGGGTACAAGCTGACAAGCTGGTTCCGTCTTGATGCCGGTGCCAACAACCTGTTGAACAAGAAGGCGCCGACGATGCCCAATCTCAACGGTTCACCGGCGGATGGCGGTCACGTTTTCAACGCCCCGCTCGCGATCACGCCGTGGGGCATCGATGGCGGTTACTACTACGCCAAGGCGACCTTCACGTTCTGATTGGCGCAGGACATCAATCCGGGGCTGGAACGCGCAAGCGTTCTGGCCCCTTTTATTTGGGGGCTTGTCCGGATAGCTCGGCAATTGGGGCGCACCCCCACCGCAACCCCTCCCCTGAAGGGGAGGGGCTTAAGGGGTTCTGCTTCATGCACATTGGTATAAGACCCGCGCATGCCTGATCCGATAGAGACCGCCGCCACCGCGCTTGCCACCCATCCCGCTCGTGCCGAGCGCGAGGCAAGAGTGCTTTGCGCGCGGATGCCGGGCGATCCGCGTCCGCTGCTGATCCTGGCGTCGGCGCGACGTCGGCTGGGACGCGCGGGTGAGGCGTTGCCGGTGTTGCAGGATCTGGCCCGACGCTGGCCGCGTGCGGTGCGCACGCGCTATGAACTGGGGCTCGTGCTGGCCGAGCTTGGCCGCGCGTCCGAGGGTCTGGCGCAGCTCGACAGCGCAGTGTCGCTCGACCCGTCGTTTCGCGACGGGTGGCAGGCGATCGCCGACATTGCCTTTGCCAGCGGCGATGCATCGCGCGAACGTGTCGCACGGGCGCGGCTGGCGCGGATCGAACGGGGTGACGGCGTGCCGGGGCAGGCGGCCGAGGCCATCGCGCTGGGCGATCATGCCCGCGCGCAGGCGTTGCTGGTGCCGTGGTGCCGCGCCCGACCCGATGATGCCGACGCGGCGCATTTGCTGGGGATCTGTTGCACGGCGGGCCACGCGCTCGACGATGCCGAGGCGCTGTTTCGCCATGCGCTGGCGGTGCGCCCCGATCTGGCCGCGGCGCGGTTCGATCTCGCCCGTCTGCTGCACACCCGGCTCGATGCAGAGGCGGCACTGGGCGAATTGGCGCCGTTGCTCGCGGCCGATCCGGACAATCCGGCCTTTGCCAATCTGCACGCCGCCTGCCTGATGCTGCTGGGCGATGAAGCGGGTGCCGAACCCATTCTGGCCGGGCTTGCCCGCCGGTTCCCCGAAAATCCGCAGATTCTGGTGAATCACGGCCGGGTCTTGCGCGTGCTGGGGCGGCGGGACGCGGCAATTGCCACCTATCGCCGCGCAGTCACATTGCGCCCGACCACCGGAGAGGCCTGGTGGGCGCTGGCCAACCTCAAGCTGGGCACGCTCGATGATGCCGACGCGGCGCAGATGCGCGGGCTTTTGGCCGGGTCGCTGGCCGATGAGGATCGGCTGGCGATTGACTATGCGCTGGGCTGCCAGGCCGAGGGTGCCGGGCAGATCGACATCGCGTTTGCGCATTATCAGTCGGGCGCCGCCCTGGTGCGCGCGCGGTTCGCCGCAGATCCGACCGAACATGGCGCGCGCGGCGCGGCGGCGGCAAAGCTCTATTCGCGCGCCTTTCTGTCGGCGCGGACGGAATGGGGCGTGGACGATGCGGCGCCGATCTTCATCGTCGGTATGCCGCGATCGGGCTCGACGCTGGTCGAACAGATCCTTAGTTGCCACCCTGCGGTCGAAGGCACGATGGAACTGCCCTATGTGGGCCTGATCGCTCAGCAAGTCGCCGCTGCCGGCGGGCCGGTCGCACTGTCGCATGACCAGGCCGTGGCGCTCGGTGCGGAATATCTGCGCCGAGCGAGGGTGCATCGTCGGCTTGGCCGCGTGCATTTCATCGACAAGATGCCCGGCAATTTCCTGCACATCGGTCTGATACGCGTGCTCCTGCCGCAGGCGCGGATCATCGACGTGAGGCGCTATCCGATGGCGACGTGCTTTTCCAACTTCAAGCAATTGTTCACCGGGGGCCAGGAATATTCCTATGACCTTGGCGACCTTGCCGTGGCCTATCGCCATTACCTTGATGTGATCCGGCATTTTCGCGATGCCGCACCCGGCGCGGTGCATACGCTGATCTATGAGGACCTGATTGACGATACCGAGGGCCAGGTGCGCGCTCTGCTCGATTATTGTGGACTGCCGTTCGACCCTGCCTGCTTGCGCTTTTTCGAGAACGACCGCGCGGTGCGTACGGTCAGTTCCGAACAAGTGCGCCAGCCTATCTATCGCAGCGGGCTTGACCAGTGGCGTGCGTTCGAACGCCACCTTGCACCGCTGGCAACCGGGCTGGGGGATGTGTTGGAAAACTGGCGCCAGTAACTACCCGCCGGCATAAGGCATAACCATCGCTTTCAAGGGCAGGCGTGCCTTCATCTTGACCGCCAGCAGAACGGTGCCGCTGATCTTGCGCTGCACGAACAGCGCCTCGATCGGGGGAATGTGCCAACTGGCGCGGTCTGCCGCGATCGGCGGCACTTCGGCGCGGATCCGTTCGACAAAGCTGCGATCGGCAAAGTCGAAATCGTCGATGCGGTCGAGCTGGTCGATGATGACCGCAATAATCCGGTCGAGCGCGGCACCGTGGCCGGCAAATTGCGCTTCCGAGAAAAAGCCGACTTCGATCAGCGCGCGTTTCGCGCCGGCATGATCGCCGCGCAACCCCGCGCCCAGCAACGCGGCATAGCTTTCGCGCACATGCGGTGCGACCGCGCGCGCGGCGCCGAAATCGAGCGCGACGATGGTGCCGGTCGCTTCCTGCCAGCGGTAATTGGCGAAGTTGGGATCGGTCTGCATAAAGCCGAATTCGAACAGTTCGCGCAGGACCAGCCCGAGCAGCGACTGCATCGCGCGGTTGCGTACCTCTTGCGGGGCGGATTCGAGCGTTTCGATCGGTCGTGCCGTGATGAAATCCATCGCCAGCACGTCGGGGCCGGTCAGGTCCATCACCGGGCGCGGCACGACGAACGCAGGATCATGCGCCAGCAGGTCGGCATAACGCGTCATCTGCGCTGCTTCGCGCAGATAATCGGCTTCCTGATGCAACTGCCGCTTTGCCTCGGTCAGCAGCGGAGCGATGTCCAGACTGGCGGGCAACAGGCCAGAGACTTTGAGCAGCGTGGCGACATTGTCGACATCGGCATCGATGCTGCGCGCAACGCCGGGATATTGCACCTTGATTGCCAGCACGCGCCCGTCGGGCAGATCGGCACGGTGGACCTGGCCGATCGAGGCGGCGGCGACAGGCCGGGCATCGAACCGGCGAAAACGGCGACGCCAGCCCGGGCCCCACGACGCGGCGAGCACTTTTTCAAGCTGGGCCGGCGGCATGATATGCGCGGAATCGCGCAACCGGCCGAGGATCTCGGTCAATTCGGGCGGCAGCATATCCCCCGCATCAAGGCTGATCATCTGGCCCAGCTTCATTGCCGCGCCGCGCAGCCGCGACAGTTGGTCGGTGACCCGCATCGCGTTGGCCGGGGTCAGCAACAAATCGGCCATGCGCGGCCGTTCGCCATGCGCCAGCCGCCGCGCGCCTTCGGCGACGACACCGCCGGCCACCCCGGCCGCGATCTGCCCGAACGCGCCCAGGCGGGCGAACCGTCCGGCAGGAACTTTGCGTGCATCGCCAGTCATTACGGGTTCCTTCAATCCGCCAGACCGGCTTGCGCCAGAAGTTGCGGGATCTGTTCGCGCAGGGCAAAAAATCCCCGCGTCGCGTGCGGCCAGGCGTTGCGGTCCCATGCCCGGACATGTTCGACAAGCGTTATTCCGGAACGACGTAAGGCGCCGCGCACCGCGATCAAGGGGTCCAGACCGGGCCCCGTCGCGACGCGCCCGGTCAGAACCTGATGCGCGCCGCATTCGGTCGCCAGCGCGGCCAGCGCCTGGGGCCCGTCGGCAAGGTATGCCGGCACGCCCCACTGTGTGGTCGCGCGGTCCAGCGCGTCTGACTGCGCGATCATGTCCGCACGCGCGCCATGCCCGGCATCGGCCGCGCCGGGATCAAGCATCGCCACTGCCTTGACCGGCAAGGCATGCAGCGCGGTTTCGGTCTCGAGCGCGCAATCCTCGGGCGTGATCCACACCAGCGTCGCGACGTCGGGTGTCGGGGCAAGGGCCTTGCGCGGGGGCTGGGCAGGGGGCAAAGCGGGATCGTCCGGGATGCATGCGCGTGCGGCCAGGCCGACCGGGGCAAATCGCCCGCCGGTCATCCGCGCGATGCGTTCGGGATCGGCCAGGTATGCCTTGCCGCGCGTATGCAGCCCCGCAACCCAGCGCCACGACAGCGTGTTCGACGCAGCATCGCCATCGATCAGGTTGCCAAGAAAATGGCGTGCGCCCAATTCCCACGGCAATTCGAGAGTGAAAATCCAGATCGAGGCGACCTGCATCCGCGCCCAGTTGTGGAGATAGCCGGTGGTGGCCAGTTCATCGATCCAGTGGTCAAAGCAATCGATCCCGGTTTCGCCGCGCACCGCCGCGAGATGCCGCGCGGCAAGCGTGTCATTGTCGGCCAGGTGCGCGTCGATCCGGTCAAGCGCGCCCAGCCACGCATGCCAGATCGTCGGCCGCGCTTCGAGCCAGCCTTTGAAATAGGTGCGCCAGAACACTTCGCTGGTAAACGATGCGGCGTCCTTGCCGTGGCGCGTCAGCACCGGCGTCAGCACTTCCGCCTCGGACAGCACGCGCCGCCCGATCGCCGCCGACAGGCGCGAGACGGCGTGGTGATGCCCCGGCCCGTGATCGAGATTGCGGCGCACGGCATAGGCGGCGCCCGCGCCCGGCAAAAACTGGTCGAGGCGAGCGAACGCGGCGCTGCGCGTTACCGGATGGTGGTCGGCACGCATGGCGGGCAATCGGTCGGACAAACGCGGCAGACCTTCCCGTTGGCGGAAAAAAGGACGGCGCGGGTCGGCGCCCGAGGGAGGTTGGGCGCCGGTCCGCGCCGGTTGAGAAGGGGGCACGCAACACGGCATGTATCCGCCTGCGTAACATCTTCCTGATGCAACGCGGCGGTCAGGGGGACAACCTGCCTGAAGGGGCACGCACCGTTCAGGTCAGATAGGTATGGACGATCGCAACCAGTTCCTCGGCGGCGATCCGGCGCGGGTCGTCCGGCTCGGCCGCCGGGTCGACCATGGTGTCGCGGATGTGGTCCTCGATCACTTCGGCGATAAACCCGTCGAGCGCGCCGCGACAGGCGGTGGCTTGCTGCAACACCCGCGCGCATTCCGCATCGGCCTCCACGGCGCGTTCGATCGCTTCGATCTGGCCGCGCATCCGTTTGATCCGGTTCAGCAATTTCTGCTTTTCGCGCGCTACGTGAGCCATCTTTGGCGTCCATTGCCCCGATTGGGTTGGCAAAAGTGGATTTGGGGGGTTGATGGATACCCCCCTAGGGTATAGGCGATCGCTTGTCGAGTCGAACAAGGCCTGACACGCAGAACAAGGCCTGACACGCAATCGTCATGTTTTGTTGCGATGGCGTGTCACGAACACGACGACCCGACTGAAACCATCGAGCATATGGCACCCGACATGACGCAATCATCAACCCCGACGTCCTGCGAGAGCGACAGTTGCGCTGGCACCGCAATCCTGATGGCCGCCGGGCGCCCCGCGTTATGGTTGATCGCCACCGGGCGGGGGAGCCTTGCGCGCATCGCGTAGCGGCCAAATTCTCTTCACTTTACCGGGTTCTGGCGTTGCTGGCACTGGCGATGCCGGTGACCGCGCGCGCCGAAGATGCGCCGGCCGATGCTGCACCCCAGACACTGGCCGTCCATGGCCAGTCGACTTTTACCGTGCAGGCAACGCCCGCGTTTTCCTCGCCGTATTCCGGGGCCAACAGCCTGACCGGAAACCAGGCCCGTGAAACCTTTGATGCGACGCTCTATGCCGGTGTGCGGCCGTGGTCCGGTGCTGAACTCTGGGTCAATCCCGAGATCGATCAGGGCTTTGGCCTGTCGAACACACTGGGCGTGGCCGGTTTTCCCAGCGCCGAAGCTTACAAAGTCGGCAAAGCCGACCCTTATTTCAAACTGCCGCGCCTGTTCCTGCGCCAGACCATTGATCTGGGCGGGGATGCGTCGCCGGTTGCTGCCGCCGCCAACCAGCTTGCCGGCAAACAGACCGCCGACCGGCTGGTGCTGACGGTGGGCAAGTTCAGCGTGGTCGATGTGTTCGACACCAACAGCTATGCCCACGATCCGCGCGGCGATTTTCTCAACTGGACACTGGTTGACGCAGGGGCCTTCGACTACGCGGCAAACGCCTGGGGTTTTACCTTTGGCGGTGCGGCCGAACTTTATGAAAACGCCTGGACGCTGCGGGCCGGGCTGTTCGACCTGTCAAAGGTGCCCAACCAGCCCTCGCTCGAAGTCGGGTTTCACCAATACCAGGTGGTCGGCGAAGTGGAACACCGCCAGACGATCGGCGGGCATCCCGGCGCGATCCGGCTGGGCGGCTATTTCACGCGCGGCAATCTGGCGCTGCTGCGCGACATGATCGCGTCGTACGATCAGACCGGGGTTACACCGGTCAACGCGCTGTTTCGCCATATGACCGATCATTACGGCGGCTATCTGAACATCGAGCAGGAAGTGAGCAAGAACGTCGGTGTTTTCGCGCGCGCCTCTGCGGCCGACGGGGTGACCGAGGCTGACGATTTCACCGACGTCGACCGCAGCGTGTCGCTGGGCACGGCGCTTGCCGGGGCGGGATGGGGACGTACCGCCGACAAGGCGGGGATCGCCGGCGTGGTCAACGGCATTTCCCGCGCCCGCCAGATCTTTCTGAACGATGGCGGACTCGGCACGCTGGTCGGCGACGGGCAATTGCCGCATCCGGGCGATGAATGGATCGCCGAAAGCTGGTATCAGTTCGGCGTCCTGTCCGGGGTGGCGGTCACGCTGGATTATCAGTTCATCGTCAATCCCGCTTACAACCGCGATCGCGGGCCGGTGCACGTGTTCGGCCTGCGGCTGCACGCCGCGATTTGACGTCATGGCCGGACTGACCAGCGCATTCGTGTTTCAGCCAGAGGCGCTGTTCACGTCGTTTATCTGCCTGGCCACCGCATTCGTGCTGGGCGTGGCGATCGGGACCGAGCGGCAATGGCGCCAGCGCAGCGCCGGTCTGCGCACCAATGTGCTGGTCGCGGTGGGCGCGGCGGCGTTTGTCGACCTCGGCCTGCGCAGCGCGGGGGCAGAGGGCGGCGCGCGGGTGATCTCCTATGTCGTTTCGGGCATCGGCTTTCTCGGTGCCGGGGTCATCATGAAGGACGGCGCGCAAGTGCGCGGGCTCAACACCGCCGCCACGCTGTGGGCGTCCGCCGCTGTCGGCGCCTTTGCCGGGGCGCGGATGCCGGCCGAGGCGGCGCTGGTCACTCTGTTCGTGCTGGCGGGCAACACCTTGTTGCGGCCGCTGGTCGAATTCGTCGATCGTCGCCCGATGAGCCATGGTGAAACCGAGGCGCTCTATCGCATACACTTGACGGTCGCGCCCGAACGCGTCGCCTATGGCCGCGACCTGCTGTTTGAAGAGCTGGAAGCGATGCATTACCCGATCCGCGAGATTGAAACCCAGGCGCAAAGCGAGGACACGGTGGAACTGGCTGCCGTGCTGGTTCCCTCGCGCGCCCACGAAGCCGATCTCGATGCGATTACCGACCACCTCGCCCGTCACGGCGACGTGATTGCCGCCACCTGGACTGTCAGCACCACGAGTTGAGGGAGCCAATGCGATGAGTTCAGACCGCAACAGCGCCCGTCCGCTTCCCGCCTTTTCGCGGATGCTGCGGCTGACGCGTCCCAGCCGCGAGGACGCGATCGCGTTCGTCATCCTGGCCGGCCTTGGCGTGCTGTTCTTTCGCGCCGCGCAGGGCACGGTCGCGCCGTTGTCGTCGTTGCAGCTTGCGCCGGTCACGCTCGATCCGTCCTATCTGCCGTATTATGCGCTGCGCACCACGCTGCGCATGTTTGCCGCGCTGTTCGCCTCGACCGTGTTCACGCTGGTGGTGGCAACGCTCGCCGCGCGCAGCCGCCATGCCGGGCAATTGATCATCCCCGCGCTCGACATCCTGCAGTCGGTGCCGATCTTCGGCTTTCTGACCTTTACCGTGACATTCTTCATGGGGCTGTTTCCGGGCAGCGTGCTGGGCGTGGAATGCGTGTCGATCTTTACGATCTTTACCAGCCAGGCCTGGAACATGGCGTTCAGTTTCTATCAGTCGCTGCGCTCGATCCCCAGCGATCTGGAAGAGGCGACGATGGTCTATCGCCTGTCGCCGATCCGCCGTTTCCTCAAGCTTGACCTGCCGTTCGGCACCCCCGCGCTGGTGTGGAACGCGATGATGTCGATGTCGGGCGGCTGGTTCTTCGTGGTCGTGTCCGAGGCGTTCACCGTGGGCAACACTTCGGTCACGCTGCCGGGCGTCGGCTCGTTTCTGGCGCTGGCGATCATAAGGCAGGACCTCCACGCGGTGGGTGAAGCGGTGGGGACGATGGCGCTGGTCATTCTGGCCTATGACCAGTTGTTTTTCCGCCCGATCGTCGCCTGGGCCGACCGGTTCCGCTTTGAAATGACCGCATCGACCGAACGTCCCCGGTCGTGGGTGTTCGACCTTTTGCGCCGGACGCGGATGTTGCCGGTGGTGCTGGCGCCGCTCGGTGCGGTCGGCCGGATGCTGCTCGCTTTCGAACCGCGCGTCACGCGGCGCCGGATCATGGGCGAACGGCGCGGCCATCCGGCGTTCGAGTGGCTGTGGCAGGCGACGATTGCCATTGCGGTCGTGGCCGGGCTGTTCCTGACCGCGCGTTATGTCATGCGCTATCTGGTCTGGCACGAAGTGCTGACGGCGGTGATGCTCGGCTGTTTCACGATGATCCGGGTCATCGTGCTGATCGCGCTGGCCAGCCTGATCTGGGTGCCGATCGGGGTGTGGATCGGGCTGCGTCCGGTCTGGGCCCAGCGGTTGCAGCCGGTGGCGCAGTTCCTGGCGGCGTTTCCGGCCAACGTGCTGTTTCCCTTTGTGGTGATTGCCATCGTGCGCTGGCATCTGGCGCCCGACCTGTGGCTGTCGCCGCTGATGATCCTGGGCACCCAGTGGTATATCCTGTTCAATGTCATCGCCGGGGCCAGCGCGATCCCCACCGACTTGCGAGAGGCGGCCGACATGTTCCATGTGCGCGGGTGGCAATGGTGGCGCCAGGTCGCGCTGCCGGGAATCTTTCCGTTCTACATCACCGGCGCGCTGACCGCGAGCGGGGGCTCCTGGAATGCCTCCGTGCTGTCCGAACTGGTGACCTGGGGCAACGACAAGGTGGTTGCGCGCGGGCTGGGCAGCTATATCGAACAGGCGACCATTGCCGGCGATTATGCCCGTGTCGCGCTGGGTATCGCGGTGATGAGCCTGTTCGTGATCGGCTTCAACCGATTGCTGTGGCGGCCGCTTTACGCCTATGGCGAACGGCGTATGCGCCTGACCTGAAACCCCTGATAGGAAGCTGCACCATGGCCACCACCGCAATTGCCGCAAAGCCTCTGCTGGTCGAAGTCAAAGGCCTGAAGCATTACTATTCGGGCCAGGACCACCTCGTGCTCGATGATGTCAATCTGCAACTGACGCAGGGCGAAATCGTTGGCCTGCTTGGCCGTTCGGGATCGGGCAAATCGACGCTGTTGCGATCGATCGCCGGGCTGATCCGCCCGAGCGAGGGCATCGCGCGGCTGGTGCCGGGGCCCGATGTCGCCGATCCCTCGGTGGCGATGGTGTTCCAGACGTTTGCGCTGTTTCCCTGGCTGACGGTGCTCGAAAACGTCGAACTGGGACTGGAAGCGCAAAAAGTGCCGGCGGCCGAGGCGCGCGCCCGGGCAATCGACGCGATCGACCTGATCGGGCTCGACGGGTTCGAAAACGCCTATCCAAAAGAGTTGTCGGGCGGGATGCGCCAGCGCGTCGGTCTGGCGCGCGCGCTGGTGGTCAATCCGTCGCTGTTGCTGATGGACGAACCGTTTTCGGCGCTCGACGTGCTGACCGCCGAAACGCTGCGCACCGACTTGCTCGACTTGTGGTCCGAAGGGCGCGTGCCGATCAAATCGATCCTGATCGTCACGCACAATATCGAGGAAGCGGTGCTGATGTGCGACCGCATCCTGGTGTTTTCGACCAATCCCGGCCGCGTGGTCGGCGAAATCCGCGTCGATCTGCCACAGCCGCGCGACCGGCTCGACCCGGCGTTCCGCGCGCTGGTCGATGACATCTATGCCCGCATGACCGCGCGGACCGAAATCAACGCGCCGATGCGCGACGGGCTGTTCCCCGGCACCGGTATTGCCATGGTCCTGCCCCGCGTGTCGACCAACTCGATCGCCGGCCTGATAGAGGAAGTCGACGGCACCCCGTTCGAGGGCAAGGCCAGCATGTCGGAACTGGCGGATTCGCTCCAGTTGGAAGCCGACGAACTGTTCCCGATGGCAGAAACGCTGCAATTGCTGCGCTTTGCCGAACTGCGCGGGGCGGAACTGGTGCTGACTCCGTCGGCGCGGCGCTATGCCCAGGGCGATGTCGACCAGCGCAAGGCGCTGTTTGCCCAGGCGCTCAACCAGCATGTGCCGCTGGTGCAGCACATCCGCCGCGTGCTGGACGAACGCGCCAGCCACGAGGCCCCGGCGCGCCGGTTCCGCGACGAACTGGAAGATTACATGAGCGAAGACTACGCCGACGAAACGCTGCGCACGGTGACCCTGTGGGGCCGCTATGCCGAAGTCTTTGCCTATGACGAAGACGACGACCGGTTCAGCCTGGAAGACGCGCATTGACCATGGCCGAAGCCGCGTCCTTGTCCGTCTCGGCAGCGGTCGCCAGCCGCCGCTCGATTCGCCGCTTTCTGCCCGACCCTGTCGATCCCGCCGTTCTGCGCCATGTGCTGGAGGTGGCCCGGCGCGCGCCATCGGGCGGTAATGTGCAGCCGTGGCATGCGCATGTGCTGGCAGGTGAACCGCTGGCGGCGCTGTTGGCGGCTGTGGCCGAAGTCGTGCCGCAGGGCCGGGCCGCGCACGCGCCCGAATATGCGATTTATCCCGCCGAACTTGACGGTGCCTATGCCGATCGACGGTTTGGCGTGGGTGAGGCGATGTATGCAGCGCTGAACATCCCGAGAGACGACAAGAAAGCGCGACTGGCGCAGTTTGGCGCCAATTTCCGCGCGTTCGATGCGCCGGTGCTGATGCTGGTGCACACGCCGCGCTATATGGGGCCGCCGCAGTGGTCGGATATCGGCATGTGGTTGCAGACCGTCATGCTGTTGCTGCGCGAAGCGGGCCTCGATTCCTGCGCGCAGGAAGCCTGGGCGATCTACCAGCGCCAGATCCGCGCAATCGTGCCGATCCCGGCCGACCACATCTTCTTTTGCGGTCTCGCCATCGGCCATCGCGATCCCGATGCACCGATCAACGCCTTTCCCGTGGCGCGCGCGCCGCTGGACGAGGCGGTGACGTTCCTTGGTATTTGATAAAAAAGGAATTTAACGTAACCCGCTCGTCCTGAGCCTGACGAAGGATGCGCGCAACGGCTTGTCCCGTGCGCAGTTTCTTGACCAGCCAGACCGTCCCGCGCATCCTTCGACAGCCGCGGGATGGGCGGGGATGGTCGATAGTCGCACTTCCCTTGGGCTTGACGCTGTGCGCCTGGCCGGGGCAAGGCCGCTCCGATGACAGACCCACGCCCGCTCGTGCTGTTCAACAGCCTGACCCGTCAGCCGGAACCGTTCCGGCCCGTCCATCCGGGCGAGGCGCGCGTCTATAGCTGCGGGCCGACGGTCTACAATTACCCGCATATCGGCAACATGCGCGCCTATGTCTTTGCCGACGTGCTGGGGCGCACGCTGTCGTACAAGGGCTATGCGCTGACTCATGTGATCAACATCACCGATGTCGGCCATCTGACCGACGATGCGGACGATGGCGAAGACAAGATGGAGGCGGCTGCGGCCGCGCGCGCGCAGTCGATCTGGGACATCGCGCGCCATTATACCGAGGCCTATTGGGCCGACATCGCCGCGCTCAACATCCGCACGCCGGCGCATTGGTCGATCGCCACGCAATATGTGCCGCAGATGATCGCCTTTGCCGAAACCATCGCCGACCGGCATTGTTACGAATTGCCCAGCGGGCTCTATTTCGATGTCGGTTCGGTGGCCGATTACGGTCGTCTGGCCCGCGCCCAGACCGAGGAAGGCTCTGGCCGCATCGACGAAGTCGAAGGCAAGCGCCACCCGGCCGACTTTGCCATCTGGCGCAAGACGCCGCCGGGCGAATCCCGCCAGATGGAATGGGATTCGCCTTGGGGGCAGGGCGCGCCCGGCTGGCATCTCGAATGTTCGGTGATGAGCGGCGCGCTGCTGGGCTTTCCGTTCGACATCCACACCGGCGGGATCGACCATCGCGAAATCCACCATCCCAATGAAATTGCCCAGAATCAGGCGTTCTGCTGCGCCGGCAGCCTGACCGATCCCGGCAATTCGGGCGCGCGGGTGTGGATGCACAACAATTTCCTGGTCGAACGATCGGGCAAGATGTCGAAAAGTTCGGGCGAATTCCTGCGCCTGCAATTGCTGATCGATCGTGGGTATCACCCGCTGGCCTATCGGCTGATGTGCCTGCAGGCGCATTACCGCAGCGAGCTGGAATTTTCGTGGGACGGGCTTGCCGCGGCGCTGACCCGTTTGAAACGGCTGGTCATGGCGGTCGCGCAAGCGCGCGAACGCGCCGGTGACGCCGCCGCCCAGCCGGGATCGAAATTCGCCGATGTGCTCGACCGGTTCGATGCCGCGATCAGCGAGGATCTCAACACCCCGGTCGCGCTGACCGTGCTGGACGAGATCGTCGCCCTGAAAAAGGTCGATCCGGCGGAAAAGCTGGCCGCGATCGGCGTGGTCGACAGCGTGCTGGGTCTGGGGCTGCTGACGCTGGAACGCGCGGACTTGCGCATCCGGCCCAAAGCGGCCGTGATCGACGAGACGGCAATCGATGCGATCCTGCAGGAACGCCGCGCAGCGCGGGCCGAAAAGGATTTCGCCCGGTCCGACGCGCTGCGCGACAATCTCTCGGTCGCCGGCGTAGAGGCAATGGACGGCGACCCCCTCGGCTGGGACTGGCGCCCGCAATAAGTCTCTCCCGCGCCCGAGCGAAAAGCGCGCCCGTCACCTTTGCACAACAAAGCCCCGCCCGTTAAGGGGAGGGGCTTAAAGTTGCGCGTGCGGGAGCAGATTGGGTGAGCGAAGCAGCAAGTTCGAAGTCGGACCGGACGGTCGTCGTGATCAACGCGCTTGCGGCGCCGTTGCTGGCGGGGCGGGTGCCAGAATGGGTCGATTTGCGCGGCTTTGCCTCGACGCAGGAATTGATGGAGCTGGCGCCCCTGGCCGAAATCGGCTGGTTCGACTTGCACAAGACCGCTGCCATGGCGCAGGCGATCGGGCTCGCCACGCGGCTGCGCTGGCTCAATTCGATCTATGCCGGGGTCGATTCGTTTCCGCTGGATGTGCTGGCGGCGCGCGGGATCACGCTGACCAACGGCGCCGGCATCAACGCCATCACGATCGCCGAATATGTCGTCATGGGCATGCTGACGCTGGCCAAGGGTTATGCCCAGGTCGTGCGCGCGCAGGATCGCGAAGAGTGGTTGATGGATTCGCCGGGCAAGCAGGAACTCTATGGCAGCCGCGCGCTGATCCTTGGCGGTGGCGAAATCGGTGGGCGCGTGGCGCGGATGCTGGCCGGGTTCGATGTCGCGGTGACGACGGTGCGCCGCCGCCCCGCGCCCGACTGCATCGGCCCGGACGAATGGCGCGGGCGGCTGGCCGAATTCGACTGGGTGATCATCGCGGTGCCGGCGACACCCGAAACGCAAGGGTTGATCGGTGCGGCGGAAATCGCGGCGATGAAACCGACCGCCGCGTTGATCAATGTCGCGCGCGGCAGCGTGATTGATCAGGATGCGCTGATCGCCGCGCTCGAAGCGGGCCGGCTGGGCGGTGCCTTCCTTGACGTCTGCACCCCCGAACCGTTGCCGCCGGGGCACCCGTTGTGGCGCGTGCCCAATGCCCATGTCACGATGCACCTGTCGGGCCGCGCGCAGGACAAGATGTTTGCCCGCGCGGTCGACCGGTTTCTGACCAATCTCGACCGCTGGCATCGCGGCGAACCGGTTGCGCCTGCGGTCGATCTGACGGCGGGTTACTGATCGAGCAGCAAAGCGCTCACTTCGATCTCGGCTTCAGGTTGCGGCAGCAGCGTCTGGGTAAAACGGGTTACAGTGATTTCGGCGATCAGCGCGCCCTGGATGGTGATTTCGTCGTCGCTGATCATGGTCGTCAGGTGTTCGGCGGCTTCGACCGCTTCGATGCCATGGAACCGCAGCACGAATGTGTGGCGCGATCCGGTGAATGTCGCGCTGGCCCACTGCGTTTCGCCATGGCGGACCAGCCGGGCGAGCGGGCCGGCGCAATCGAACAGCGCCTGCGCCAGTCGCTGGCCCGAGGTGATGCGCGGGCGATGGCCGGCATGGCGCGTGGCCGGGCGGGCCGGGGGGCGGGTGGTGTCGGTGTTGCGCCACATGGTCGTGCTCCGCGTTGCATTGTTCATGAAATGTTCCACCCGTGATTGCGGGGCAGGGGGGCAAGTGCGCGACAAGCCGACAGAAATTGGATCGCGGTGCGCGATGCCGGCCGGCGCCAGCGGAGCGGGCGCAAGGTCAAAGGTCCGGGCCAGGTCGTGGATCAGGTTGGTCAGGCGCATTGGGTTTCTCCTCCGAATCGATGTAAGATATTTCCTAGATTGACGGGAAATCTCTTCTGGTCTAGGAAAAATCCTTCGAGATTGGGGTAAGGAAGCGCCAACCATGTCGTCCATCAGCCGCGAAGACGCCGACGCCCGCACGCGATTGATGGAACTGGCGCGCGGGCGTGGCGTCAGCCTGTCGGCGCTGTCGGCGATGATCGGTCGCAATGCCGCCTATCTGCAACAGTTCGTGCGCAAGGGCTCTCCGCGCAAGCTGGAAGAAAACGACCGCCGCGCGCTGGCGATGTTCTTTGGCGTGGATGATGCCGAACTGGGCGGCCCGATGACGCCGGTCGTCGCGGTGGTGAGGGCGGGCGGGGGAATGGCCGCGCCGGCACCGCGCGCGGCAAGCGCCGAATGGGTCGACATTCCCCGGCTGGCGCTTGGCGCCTCGGCGGGACCGGGAACGGTCGCCGTGGATGAGGTGGCGCAGGATCGGTTGCGTTTCAGCCAGCGCTGGTTGCGCACGCTCGGGCTCGATCCGGCGCACTTGTCGGTGATCGAGGTTGCCGGCGATTCGATGGAGCCGACTTTGCGCGACGGCGACGAGATTCTGGTCGATCGCTCGGGGCGGCCATGGCGCGACGGTATCCATGTCGTGCGGATCGATGATGTCCTGCTGGTCAAGCGGCTGGAACAGGGTGCGGCTGGCACGATCCGGGTGATCAGCGACAACCCCGCTTATGCCAATACCGACCGCGCGCGCGACGAGGTGACGATTGTCGGTCGCGTGGTGTGGAAAGGCGGCCGCATTTGAGGGCCTTGCGCTATCGGACAAGCCGCATCATCTTGTCAGCCAATGACCGAGCCCGCAAACCCTTCCGAACCGCCGCTGAAAGTGGCGATCCTTCCCGTTACCCCGTTGCAGCAGAACTGCACGCTGGTGTGGTGCACAAAAACCATGCGCGGCGCGTTCATCGACGCCGGCGGTGATCTGCCGCTGCTGCGCCAGGCGATGGCCAAGACCGGGGTTACCATCGAAAAGCTGTTGGTGACGCATGGCCATATCGACCATTGCGGCGGCACCGGCGCGTTCGCGCGCGAACTGGGCGTGCCGATCGAAGGCCCGGAAGAGGCGGACCGGTTCTGGATTGCCAAGCTGAACGAAGACGGCCGCAATTATGGCATCGACGGTGAAGTGTTCGAGCCGACGCGCTGGCTGCACGACGGCGATACGGTGACGATCGGCGAATGCGTGCTGGATGTGGTGCATTGTCCGGGGCACACGCCCGGGCATGTGGTGTTTTTCCACGCGCCGTCGCGGTTTGCCATTGTCGGCGACGTGCTGTTCCAGGGCTCGATCGGGCGGACCGACTTTCCGCTGGGCAACCATCAGCAGTTGATCGATTCGATCACGCAAAAGCTGTGGCCGCTGGGCAACGACGTGACCTTCGTGCCCGGCCATGGCCCGGTCAGCACGTTCGGGCGCGAACGCCAGACCAATTCCTATGTCAGCGACTACGCGCTGTCCTGATCCTCTCCGGTCCGGCTGAGGGATGCACACATCTGGTCCATCATTCTCTCATCGATATCTTCGCCGGCCCCAGATCCGCCGCGTTGGTGACGAGCCTGCGGCTCTTGACAGACAAGTATCTGATTTAAAAAAGATCCGTTCGTGCTGCGATAGCTGAAGCATGCGCGCTGAGGTTTGCCAAGGGCGCGTGCAATGGTGCCCGGATCAACTGCCCCCACGCGTGCTTCGACAGGTTCAGCACGAACGGGATTTCCATATTACATGCCGATGGCGATGGTGGCGGCCCATGCGCCGAGTCCGAGCAGTGTCGTCATGGTGATCAACGTGCCGATCATCCGACCCAGGCGGAATGGCCCGCCATCCATGCCGATTGCGTGGGCGACACGCGCAACGACATAAGCGGCGGCAACCCCCGCCAGCCAGTGGTTCGCCGGGTGCGACAGTTCGATCACTGCGATCAGGATCAGCACGATCGGCGTATTTTCGATAAAATTGGCCTGCGCGCGCATGCGGCGGACCAGGTCTTCGTTGCCCCCGTCGCCGACCGATATCCTGGTGGCGGTTCGCACCATGCCGACGCGGATCGACAGCCAAAGGTTGATGAATGCGGCGGCGGCGGCCGCGGCCAGGCTGATGGGCAGGTACATCCTTAAACAAACTCCCCGTTGCGGCCGGACAGTTTCCCGGCTCTGACGCAGGGGTAACCCAGCGTGGCTTGCAAATCATCCGAAATTGCGTATAGGCGCCCCTTCGCCCGCGAGCGGCAAGGTCGTCCGGCCCAACCAAAGGCCCCAGCATCTTTGATGATGTGGTCTTCGGGGGGTTGTCTGGTCGTCCTTTCTTGCCTATCGCGCCCGTGACATTGACATACAATTATCAGGAACAGGTGCCGAAATGGCCGTCCCAAAGCGAAAAACCTCGCCGTCCCGTCGCGGCATGCGTCGCAGCCACGATGCGCTGACTCCGGCGGCATTCCATGAATGCTCGAACTGCGGTGAACTGAAGCGTCCGCACAACTTGTGCAATGCTTGCGGCCACTACAACGGTCGCGAAGTGATCGCGGTCGGCAACTGAATTGGCCCTTGCGCAACGGATCGGTCATCGATCCCGCGCGTGCAGGACTGAACCGCGACACCACTGAAGATCAGCGCGCGTCGTATGACCCAGCCGCAGCCGGACCAGCACCTGATGCCGGCACGCGGGGCGGGGCAGACGCGCAAGGGGAGACCATCGCACCATGAGCCTGCCGCGTATCGCTGTTGACGCGATGGGCGGTGACGAGGGCGTGCGTGTGATGGTTGCGGGCGCCGCGCTGGCGTCTGCGCGCAATGCGCAACTGAGCTATCTGATGGTCGGCGACGAGACCCAGGTCGCTGCGGCGATCGCGGGTCATGCCGGTCTGGCGCAGCGGTGCGTGATCCGTCATGCCCCTGATGTCGTTTCGGGCGACGAACGCCCGACCCAGGCGCTGCGCCGTGCGCGCACGACGTCGATGGGGTTGGCAATCGACGCAGTCAAGCAGGGCGACGCCGGTGCCGCGGTCAGCGCGGGCAACACCGGCGCGTTGATGGCGATGGCCAAGCTGTCGCTGCGTACACTGCCCGGCATCGACCGTCCGGCGCTGGCGGCATTGGTGCCGACGCTGGGCGATCACGATCTGGTCATGCTTGACCTGGGCGCCAACACGAGTTGCGACGCCCGCAATCTGGTGCAATTTGCAATCATGGGCGCTGCCTATGCGCGCATCGTCAATGGTCTTGCCAGCCCGCGCGTCCGGCTGCTCAACATCGGCAGCGAGGAAACCAAGGGCACCGGCGACCTGCGCGATGCGGCGGCCTTGCTCAAACAGGTCGACGGCGCGCTGGCGTTCACCTTTGACGGGTTTACCGAAGCCGACAAGTTGAGCCGGGGCGATGTCGATGTCGTCGTCACCGACGGCTTTTCCGGCAATATCGCGCTCAAGGCGATGGAGGGCGCGGCCCGTTTCGTCGGCGATCTGCTGAGGCGCAGCTTTGAAAGCTCGCTGCGGTCGCGATTCGGCTTTCTCATCTCGCGCCCGGCGACCCAGTTGTTGCGCGACCATCTTGATCCCAACAACCACAACGGCGCGCTGTTTGTCGGGCTGAACGGCGTCGTCGTCAAAAGCCACGGCGGCGCCTCGGCGCTGGGCGTCGCGCACGCCATTGAAATCACCGCCCGACTGCTGGAGGAAAATCTGACCACGCGTATCGCCGCCGACCTTGCCAATGTCGGCACCGACACGATCAACAATGTTGTCCGCTCCAGCCAGCGCGCGCCCGACGCAGCCGCGCCGGAGCAGGGGGCATGACCGGAACCGTGCGGCGCTCGGTGTTTCGCGGTAGTGGGTCGGCTTTGCCCGAACGCTGTGTGACCAATGCCGAAATGGCCACGATGGTCGACACCACCGATGAATGGATTGTGGAACGCACCGGCATTCGCGCCCGCCATATCGCCGGCGAGGGGGAAACCACCAGTTCGCTGGCGACGCTCGCGGCGCGCCGTGCGCTCGATGCGGCGGGGATCGATGCGACGGACATCGACTGCATCATTCTGGCGACCGCAACGCCCGACCAGACCTTTCCGGCCTGTGCGACGATCGTGCAGCACAATCTGGGCTGTCGCGGCGGCATCGCGTTCGATGTGGCGGCAGTCTGTTCAGGCTTTCTTTATGCGCTGACCACCGCCGATGCCTTGTTGCGCGGCGGCAATGTGCGACGCGCGCTGGTGATCGGCGCCGAAACTTTCAGCCGCATTCTCGATTGGCAGGACCGCACGACGTGCGTGCTGTTCGGCGATGGCGCCGGCGCGGTCGTGCTCGAAGCGGTCGACGTCGATCCCGATGATGCGCAGGCGCCGGGCATCATTGCCAGCCGGTTGCACGCCGATGGTGCCTACAACGGCTTGCTCTATGTCGATGGCGGGCCCTCGACGACCGGCACGGTGGGCAAAGTGCGCATGAAAGGCCGCGAAGTGTTCCGCCATGCGGTGGTGAACCTGGCCAGCGTGCTGCAAGAAGTTCTGGCCGACGCAGGTCTGACCTCCGGGGCAATCGATTGGGTCGTGCCGCACCAGGCCAATTTGCGCATTCTCGATGCCACCGCGCGCAAACTGTCGCTCGATCCGGCAAAAGTGATCGTGACCGTCGATCATCACGCCAACACCAGCGCCGCTTCGGTGCCGCTGGCCTATGACGAGGCGGTGCGCGACGGGCGAATCAAACCGGGTGATCTGGTCATGTTCGAAGCCATGGGCGGCGGCTTTACCTGGGGGGCAGCCCTCGCCAGAGTGTGAATCCGCAGTCAAAACGCCCGAATCTGACCCCGAATTGGCCTGTAACGCAATCGTAACGCATTGCGTTGGGACGAAAACCCGTTATCTTCGGCTGTGGGTAAGTGGGCTATTGTTTCAATTGGGGGAAGAACGGGATGCGTTCTGTTGGCACTTTGACGCGGGCTGATCTCGCCGAAAGCATCAATCGCCGCGTCGGTCTGTCGCGCGCCGAGTCACTGGATCTGGTTGAATCGGTTCTCAACCATCTGTGCGACGCCTTGGCCGAGGGCGAGAATGTCAAAATTTCGGGATTTGGCACCTTTTTGCTGCGTGACAAGGCGGAACGGATCGGGCGCAATCCCAAAACCGGGGTTGAAGTGCCGATCACCCCACGCCGCGTGCTGACGTTCCGCGCCAGCCAGATGCTGAAGGATCGCATCTGCGCGGGCGGCTGAGCCTGGCTGGATGACCGGGACTGTTCCGGCCGGGCCACGCGTCGGACATGGGCGCCAGCGCACGGCGGGGCCGCGTGCCGCAATACCTGGCCTTAAGACGCCGGGAATGGTCAGTGGCAGCGATGACCTGTTTCGTGATGGGAAAGACGCGGGCGCGCTGCGCACGATCGGCGAAGTCGCGCGTGCGCTTGGCCTGCGCCAACACGTGCTGCGATATTGGGAAGATCAGTTTCCGACATTGCGCCCGCTGACGCGCGCCGGCGGACGGCGCTATTACCGGCCCGAAGATATCGCCTTGCTGATCGACATCGATCGCCTGCTGCATCGCGAGGGCTTTACCATTCGCGGCGCGCGCCAGGCGCTGGTGCGTCCGGTCGGGCGGCGTCCGGTGCCACCCCCGCCAAGCGACACCGGCACGCTGCTGCTCGATGTCCTGGCCCCGGTCGAGCCGGATCCGGTTGACGCGGACAAGCCCGAACTGGCGCTGGTGTCCGCGCTCGCCGTCCTGCGCCAGCATCTTGAATCGATCCGCAACCGGCTGGCGGACGAACTCGGCCAGAATGGAATTTAATCCAGCAGTTCGGGGCCCAGCGTCGGGTCGAGATCGCGCGGCCGGGTCAATGTGGTCAGCCGGGCGCAACCCGGTGCGATATCTGTCCAGCGATCGATCGCGCATTCGAGTACGGCAAACGTCGCGGTCGGGAATTTCTGTTCGACAATCGCGCGAAGCGGGCTGTTGCCGTCATCGGGCACGAGGTCAAAGATCATGTCTTCGAGCCCGGGATTGTGCCCGACCATCAGCAGGCTGGCAGGGTCGCCGTCGAGTTCGCGCAGCAGGTCGATCAAGATCGCCGAGCTGGCGAGATAGATCCGCCGGTCCCATTCGATCGGAAATGTCCGGCCCCAGGCGCGGCTTGCAACTTCGATGGTTTCGGCCACGCGCACGGCGGGCGACGCGATGATCCGGTCGAATTTCCAGCAGCCTGCGCGAATATGCCGACCCATCGCCGCCGCGCCGCGACGGCCGCGGGCATTGAGCGGCCGGTCGAAATCGCGCGTACGCGCATCGGTCCAGTCGGACTTGGCATGGCGGAACAGGGCAAGCGTCTTCACGCTGGGTTTCCGGGTGTTGTCGTCGCGGGCACAGAGCCACAAACACCGGCGGCGATGCTTTGTAAAGCCACATCGAGGGTGACCCGGCGCACCGGCGTTCCGGCCGGAAAAGCCCCGATCAGGCGCGACGGAAACGCTGCCGACAGCACGACAAATGCGCCGCGATCGGCGCCCGAACGGATCAGCCGGCCAAACGCCTGCGCCAGTCGCGCCCGGATGATCGCATCGTCGTGTGCCTGCCCACCGCCGGCCAGCCGCCGCGCGCGGTGCAGGATAGACGGCTTGGGCCAGGGGACCTGTTCCATCACCACCAGCCGCAGCGATTCGCCCGGCACATCGACCCCGTCGCGCAACGCATCGGTGCCGATCAGCGACGCGCGGGGATCGTCGCGAAAGATGTCGACCAGCGTGCCGGTGTCGATCGGATCGACATGCTGGGCATAGAGCGGCAGACCGGCACGCGCGAGCCGATCGACAATCCGGCCGTGCACCGCGCGCATCCGGCGGATCGCCGTAAACAGCCCCAGCGCGCCGCCGCCCGCCGCTTCGATCAGCCGGGCATAGGCGGCCGCCAGCGCGGAGATATCGCCGCGCGGGACATCGGTGACGATCAGCACTTCGGCTTGTGTGGCATAGTCGAACGGGCTGTCGACCGCGAACAGGCGCGGTGTCACCCCCAGGTGGCGCACGCCGCTGCGCACGATTGCCGATTCCCAGTCGGGTTCGCCGCCTTGCCGGTCGCACAACGTCGCGCTGGTCATCAGCACGCCATGTGCCGGCGCCAGCACGGTCGCGGCAAACGGCTTCATCGGGTCGAGATAGCGGCGATGCAGGCCGATGTCCCATTCGCGCCCTTCCGAGCGGTCGACCGCCAGCCAGTCGACGAAATCGGGATCGGCGGGTCCACCCAGCCGCGCCAGCAGGGCGATCCAGCCTGACAGCAAGTCGCAGCGCCACTGGATCGATCCGCGCGCGCCCTCGATCCGCGCCCGCGCCGCGCCGTCAAGCCAGTCGGGCGGATCGCCAAGGATGGCATCGAGGCGTGCACCCAGCTTTGCCAACGGCTGGCGCACGGTCTCCAACGCATCCTCGGCCGCGCCGGCAATGGCGATGTAGGCGCCGTCGAGACCGGCCGCCTCGGTTTCGAGGCCATAGCCGGCCTCTTGCCCGCCGCTTTCATCGCGCGCGTGGACCACCGCGCGAGTCGCCGACAACAGCGTTTCGACCGGGCCCCAGGGCGCACCTTCGCCGATCCGGGCGAGCCAGCCATCGCCGGGCAGGGCCTCTGCCGCCTCGCGCGCGCGGGTGATCGCCCGGCCGCCTTCTTCGTCATAGCTGGCGACATCGGCCAGCCGGGCGGCAAGGCCCCGGCGGCGGCCGCGCGATTTGCCTTCGGGACCGATCACCCAGCGGCGCAGTTCGATCGTTTCCGCACCGGTCAGGGCAGCGGCGAACGTCGAATCGGCGGCGTCGAACACGTGATGGCCTTCATCGAGCACGATCCGCGTCGGCTGGCCGCCGGTTTCACGACCGCGCGCGGCATTGATCATCACCAGCGCGTGGTTGGCGATGACCAGGTCGGCCTCTGCCGAGGCGCGCGTTGCGCGTTCGATGAAGCATTTGCGGTAATGCGGGCAGGCGGCGTAAATGCATTCGCCACGCTGATCGGTCAGCGCGGTGATCCCCCGGCGCCGGAACAGCGTGCCCAGCCAGCCGGGCAAGTCGCCGCCGACCATGTCGCCATCCTGGCTATAGGCGGCCCAGCGCGCCACCAGTTGCGCCAGGATCGCGGCGCGACCCTGAAACCCGCCCTGCAACGCGTCCTCGAGATTGAGCAGGCAGAGGTAATTCTCGCGCCCCTTGCGCACCACCACATTGGGCCGCTCGCCCTGTTGGCGGTCGGCAAAGGCGCGGCGGCTTTCGCGGCGCAACTGGCGTTGCAACGCCTTGGTATACGTCGAAACCCAGACCGTGCCGCCGGTCAGCGTGCTCCACAACGAGGCGGGGGCGAGATAGCCCAGAGTCTTGCCGGTGCCGGTCCCGGCCTGGGCGAGCACCACATGCGGCGCGCGGGCTGTGCCTCTGGGGGAAAAGGCATGGCCTGCCTCGCGCGCGAACGCGCGCTGGGCCGGCCGCTCTTCGGCACCCGATCCGGCGATCGTCGCCAGGCGGGCGGCAATCGCATCGTCGTCGAGCACGACTTGTGCGGGTTGCGGGCGAGGGGCGGCTTCCTCCCATTCGGGCAGACGGGCAAACAGCCAGCGTTCGGCGCGTTCGGGGCGGCGAATGGTCGTCGCCAGCAGGTTCGCCCAGGGCCAGCGCAGCCGGATCAGCGTCTGCAACTGCGTCCATGCGCCTTCGCGGCTTTGCCAGTCGGCGCGCGCGGTTTGCGCAAGCAGCGCGGCCGCCGCCAGCCGCAGGAACGGGGCGACCTGGGCATCGCCCACCGGTTCGGCCAGATCGAGCGCATGGGCCAGCCCGCGCGGCGTCGGCACCATGAACCGGGCGGGAAAAACAAACGCAAACAGTTCCAGCAAGTCGAGCCCCGACAAGTCGGGATAGCCCAGCCGGCTGGCCACCAGCGGCGCACCGAGCACGATCAACGGGGTGTCGGCAGCGGCGACGATCGCCTCTCCCTTGCTGATCTCGCGCGCGCCGCTTTCTCGCGCGCCTGGTCGACTCTGGCCATCGTCGATCCAGCAACCGCCGTGGCTGGCATGCAGCGCCGGCAGGGTCAGCGGCTGCAACGCGGGGGGCGACGATTCCATCCACCCCATGTGGCGACGGCGCGGGTGAAAGTAAACGCCGCCGGGCGGATGGCTGGGGGATGGCCGCAGGTCGGGCTTAATTCCCCGCGCACCATGCCGTTCTTGCTGTCGGGAACCCTTTGGATCGGGCGGCCATTGCCCCCCGTCCGTCCGATCCAGAGGGGGCCTGCCCATAGTGGAGAATGGGACCATGACTGTTATCAACACCAACATCGCGGCCATTCAGGCCGCCGATGCGTCCAACAGCGCCGCCGAGATGCAGGCGCAGTCGATGCAGCGCCTGTCTACCGGTTTGCGCATCAACAGCGCAGCGGATGACGCGGCGGGTCTGGCCATCACCAACTCCATGACGTCGCAGATCGACGGCATGACGCAGGCGGTCAGCAATGCCAACGACGGCGTGTCGCTGGCCCAGACGGCGGGCGGCGCGCTGACCGAAGTTACCAACATGCTGCAACGCATCCGTGAACTGGCGGTGCAGTCGAGTTCCGGCACTTATGAAGCGTCGGATCGTCAGTCGATGCAATCGGAAGTGTCGAACCTGACCGAACAGGTCAGCGACATTCTGAACACGACCACGTTCAACGGGGTGAATGTCTTTGCCATCACTTCGGGCGCACCGGCCGCGAATGGCAGCGACGATATCACCACGACGATCCAGACCGGCGCGAACAACGGCGAGAATGTCGTCATCGACAGTCCCGCCTTCAACGGGTCGGCCTTGTTCGGCACCAATGGCGGAGCCGGCCTGACCGCCTATAGCGCGGCGAGCGGCGCGACCCAGGCGCTTGACGTGTCGACGCAGACATCATCGGCCACGACCATCACCAATGTCGATGGCGCGATTGCCGAAGTGAACCAGACCCAGTCGGCGCTGGGCGCGGCGCAGAACCGGCTGACATCGGTGGTCGACAATCTCAACACCGATATCACCAACCTGTCGTCGGCGCGCAGCCAGATTCAGGACACCGATTATTCGGCCGAAACCACCAACCTGGCCAAGGCGCAGATCCTGTCGCAGGCATCGACGGCGATGATCGCACAGGCCAACCAGAGCCAGCAGAACGTGCTGTCGCTGCTCAAGAGCGGATAGATCGCCCGCCATGGCATTCTCCAGCCCCCCAAACGGAGCCGTGCTTGCGCGCGGCCCCGTTTGGGTTGTTTACGCGGCGACTTTGTCTGCGTAGTGCGGGGCCATGGGAAACATTGCCTCTGCGATCGAAAAGACCTGGCTCACCGCCGACCGCCTGCTGGAAGATTCGTTTCGGCTGGGCAATGCGATTTTCGATTCCGGGTTCGCCCCGACGCATATCGTCGGGATCTGGCGCGGCGGCGCGCCTGTCGGCATCGCGGTGCAGGAATTGCTGGCCTATCGCGGAATTGAAACCGACCATATCGCCATCCGCACCAAGTCCTATGCCGGCATCGATCGGCAGAATGCCGAAGTCCATGTCTATTCGCTCGGCTATCTGATCGACACGCTGGCGCCCGATGACCGGCTGGTAGTGGTCGACGATGTGTTCGATTCGGGCCGTTCGATCGAGGCATTCCTGCGCGAGTTGAAAGCGCGTTGTCGCCACAACACCCCGCGCGAGATCCGCATCGCCACGGTCTATTGGAAACCCCGGCGCAACAAGACCGAACTGCGCCCCGACTTCTATGTGCATGAAACCGACGAATGGCTGGTGTTCCCGCACGAGATCTGCGGCCTGACCCAGGACGAGATACGCGCGCACAAGCCGCAGGCGGCCCTGATCCTGCGGGACTGAGGGATTCGGCGATCGCGCCAAACTGGGAGGGGTTGCCGATCGACCGGTAACGTCGCGCACGCTAGCATTCTTCCCTGGGGGGAATTTGTCATGCGCCGATTGTTGTTTGCGCCGATCCTTGGCTCGCTGCTGGCCGGCGCATGGGCGGCCGGTGCGTTTGCGCAAAATCCGCTGGCGGAAAAGCTGTCACGGGCGCCGATCGGCACGCCCATTCTGGTGACGCCGGGACAGGAATTTTACGCGCAAGTCGACGCCGACCCGGTCCCCGCCTATCGACTGGCCCGAACGTTCAAAAGCAGCATGCCGGGCGCGATGGGTCTGCCCTTTGGCTTTGCGATCGACACCGACGTTCTGATCCTTGTCTTCAAAAGCGCGAGTGGCTGGGACTATTTCGTACCGCCCGACCACAAGTTTCGAGCCTTTCACGCTTTGCTCGGATCGGTCATTCGCGGTCGGGACATGGTGGGCCTGCGGGTTGGTCCGGCCGGGCAAATGGAATGGTTTGTCGACAATTCGGTCTATGCCAGGGCGCCTACGCTATGGACCCGGCCGATCAGGCCGGCCGACCCGGCGATCAATCGCATCGACGTGGGCGTGATAACCCGGGGATCGATGGACAGGTTGGTCTACCTCGGATTGTCAGGACCCCGTCACGCAAAGATCCGTCTTGAAAAGACGGCCGGCCGTCAGGTCCAGCGCACCGAATTTACGTTTCCCTTGAACAAGGACGGCAAGGGTCTGGGGGCGGTCAATGGTGCGGAGTTCACCATCGAAGTGACACCGACACAGGCGCTTATCACAGTGGTCAGGGCCATGACGTCGGCTCTCGGGGACGTTTACCCATCGCCGCCGAAACCGATCCTGAAGCCTGTACCGCCTATTTAGCGCGACTTGCGATGCATGCTGGCCCTTGCCAAATCGGCCCAAATCGCGAATGGCCGATGGGCTATGACCGAACTTGCCCAGCTTTCCACCGCCCTTCGCGACGACGCCGTTTATCAGGCGGCCCAGGTGTCCAAATCCTGGCCGTTTGACGAAGCGCGCAAACTCGTCAAGCGCTATCCCGGCGGCAAGCGCGATGCGGCGGGCAATCTGGTGCCGGTGCTGTTCGAAACCGGCTATGGCCCGTCCGGCCTGCCGCATATCGGCACATTTACCGAAGTGCTGCGCACGACGCTGGTCCGTCGTGCCTATGAAGCGCTGACCACCGACACCAACGGCGCCCCGGCGCCGACGCGGCTGGTGGCGTTTTCCGACGACATGGACGGGCTGCGCAAAGTCCCCGACAATGTCCCCAACAAGGATATTCTGTCGGCCAATCTGGGTCGGCCGCTGTCGCGCATTCCCGATCCGTTCGGCACGCACGACAGCTTTGCCGCGCACAACAACGCGATGCTGCGCGCCTTTCTCGACCAGTTCGGCTTTGACTATGAATTCGTGTCGTCGTCCGACAGGTACAATTCGGGCGCGTTCGACGATGCGCTGACAAATGTGCTGCGCCATTACGACGCGATCCTGGCGATCATGCTGCCGACGCTGCGCGAGGAACGGCGGCTGACTTACTCGCCGGTGCTGCCGGTGTCGCCGACCACGGGCATCGTGCTGCAAGTGCCGGTCGAGGTGATCGATGCCGATACCGGGCTGGTCCGCTTTACCGACAGCGACGGCAGCGTGGTCGAACAGAGCGTTTTCGGCGGTCGGGCAAAGCTGCAATGGAAAGTCGACTGGGCGATGCGCTGGGTCGCGCTGGGCGTCGATTACGAAATGTTCGGCAAGGACCTGACCGACAGCGGCACGCAATCGGGCCGCATCGCGCAAGTGCTGGGCGGGCGCCGTCCCGAAGGCCTGATCTATGAGCTGTTTCTTGATGAAAAAGGCGAAAAGATCTCGAAGTCGAAAGGCAACGGCCTGACGATCGAACAATGGCTGGAATACGGCAGCGAGGAATCGCTGGGCTTTTACCTGTTTCGCGAACCCCGGAGCGCCAAGTCGTTGCACGTCGGGATCATCCCGCGCGCGGTCGATGAATATTGGCAGTTCCGCGAAAAGCTGTCCGTGCAGCCGGTGGAACAGCAACTGGGCAACCCGGTCTGGCATTTGCTGCGTACCAATGGCTATCACGGCGGCGCCGGTGACAGTCTGCCGGTGACATACGGCTTGCTGCTCAATCTGGTCGGGGTGCTGGGCGCGGGCGCGAGCCGCGAACAGGTCTGGTCGTATCTCGCCAACTATGTCGCCAATGCCGACCCGGCCGCGCACCCCGCGCTCGACGGGTTGGTGACGCGGGCGCTGGCCTACAATCGCGACTTCATCGCGCCGAC
>Ga0116227_10001269_pt1 | contig 55703 bp, 89 predicted proteins | sample S1TSphgellanicum_FD_89693 | JGI IMG/M metagenome (GOLD analysis project Ga0116227, IMG submission 89693) | Host-associated microbial communities from peat moss isolated from Minnesota, USA - S1T2_Fb - Sphagnum magellanicum MG | ecosystem: Host-associated > Plants > Peat moss > Unclassified...
GACCGCAAGGCGCTGGCGCTGTAGCCCGCCGACAGCACGTCGCTGGCGCTGTAGCCCGCCGACAGCACGTCGCTGGCGCTGTAGCCCGCCGACCGCACGTCGCTGGCGCTGTAGCCCGCCGACAGCACGTCGATGGCGCTGTAGCCCGCCGACCGCAAGGCGCTGGCGCTGTAGCCCGCCGACCGCAAGGCGCTGGCGCTGTAGCCCGCCGACCGCAGGGCGTCACCCTGCCGACTGGCGAGCAAATACAGCATGTGGCGCTTGGCCTTTTCTTCAGCCATAACTTCCGAATTATCCACGATCCGTCTCCCATTTTGAAATTTCAGCGATCACCACTGCGCCATCCTCGCCCGCTTCATAAGCAGCCCTCAGGCGCTCACAGACGGCAGGGGGATAGAGGTTGAGATCGGTCCAGAACTTGGCTTCAGACATTGAGTGCTGAATTGTATGGCTCGCCCTGGTAAGGGGCGCGGCGCGAACGTCGTCTGGCTTCTGGGCCTTTCCGGTGTAACTCCAACCGGCCTCGGGATAGCCTGTTCGGATATGAGCGGCGTCGCATCCGTAGACCATCAAACAAAGGCTGCGAGCCGTGGCTAGGCAGGGAAGGCGCCTGATCCAGGCGAGGTATGCGTTGTCCCGCACGCGCGGCCGGCGCTCCCGCAACGCCCCTTCGGCCTTGTCAGACCGCTCTGGCCTGACTTGGCGGGGGCGCGCTTTCTTCGCTTCCTTGCGCTGGCGAGCTTTGATTTGACGGGCGCGCTCCACCAGGGCGCGGTCTTCGGCTGTGAGCAGGCCCATCACAAACCCCCACATGCAGGACACGGCATCTCGCCGTAATTCTCACAGATGCAGAGATCACCGCCGCAATAGCAGTTGACAGTTCCCATGTTCTGACAGTCGTCGCACCAATCGTCGGCGGAGTCGTGGTCGAAATAGTCGTCGTCGATTTCAATAGTGTTTTGAGGCGCGTCAGTCATAATCATACCCATCATCTGGATGGGGTGGATTATCGTTGATATACTTTTCAGCCCTTTCGCACTCAGCCTCGGACATTTGGCGCTTGGTCACGCCGTCTGCGCCAAATGCGGCCACCAGATCAAACTCCACCGGATCACCGGGGTCGCCTGGGTAGTTCCAAGACGCCATCGTTGGGCCGCGCCCCCACGACGTAACCTTGTACTCAACAAGGCCTTCTTCGCCGTCGTCAAACACAAAGTCGATTAGACCGGTCGTCATGCTCCAGCCCTCCGGATCATCCGCTCAAGCGGGGACTCATGACGCGCCTGTCGGGGCACATAGCCATACAGGCACAGATAGGCTTTACGAGCGGCGACCCACACCTTGTAAGGATGATGAGCGCGCTCGCCGAAGGGATAGGCAGCATCGATCACGGCCTTGCGCTCGTCTAGCGTGGCGGATTCAGGAAGGCTGGCGTGAACCTTTTCGATCACGCACCAGGCTTGGTCTGACCATGAGCCCATCACGCAGCCTCCGCCGTCTTGGCCGCGCCATATCGTTCTCCACAAAACGGGCAGAACGACGCGAGCATTGAGGGAGGCTTTCCGCGCTTCTTATCATCCACTTTCATCGTGTGAATGACGCACTTCGGCTCGCCGAATAGTGTCGTCACGAGCATTCCGTTATGCTCGGAAAGCTGAACGTTAACAGTTAAGATGCAATCGCACATCACGCGGCCCCCATATCATCAGAGAACTCACACTCGTCATCTTGATTCTCAAAGACGCCAGAAGCGCAGTCTGGACAGACGATGTGGTCGTAGAGTTCGAACAGTTCTGTGTTTGGCGAGAAGTCGGTCTCACCGCAGCAAGCGCAGGCCTGGGTGTTCATGCGGCCTCCGCTCGCTGGAGCGCAGCCGGGGCCACACCGATCATCGCCGCGACAGTCTCAAGGACGGCTCGCTTGGAGGCGGCAAACTCTTTGGCGTCCATAGACCGCCGGTTTTGCGACTTGGCCTCCCGCACCACCACGATCGGCCCGCGGACCACGATGGCGGCGAATTGGTCTTTTGATCGTGCGAAGGCGGCCACCCGCAGCGCGGCGGCTTTTGTGCCCGCATCAATGATGGCTTCGTCGTAATAGCCGGCGTCGATCAGCGCCCGCTTGCGAAGGTGTTCCGGTGAGGGGAATTGGTCTGTGAGGTGTTCGGGCAGATTCTGCCAGGCCTCGCGTAGCCATGCGAATTCATGGTTGTGGGTCGCCTGTGAACGCTGCTTCTCCTCAACCAGGGTGTAGACTTCGCCGATGACGTATTGGGCGTCGGCCTTTCGCTGGTAGCTTTTGAGCGGAACCATGGCGTCGCCCGTCCAACGCATTGGAACGGGCGCCAGGGCCGCGGAGCCACCAGCGACGGGGTTCTTAGCCCCGCCGCCGTCCTGGCTGCTATGGATGGGTGTGAAAGGCATCACGCGGCGTTCTCAGCCATGAATTGCTGATCGGCGGCGGCGAGGCGCGCGCGGGCCTTGTCGATTTCCCTTTTGATCTCCAGCGCTTCGCCCTTAGAGCGCGCCCAGAACTCCTTAAGCGGCTGGGCGTTGACGCTTTCGAACCAGGTCAGTTTGGCGGCTCCAGAAACGTCGCGCAGAAACTCCGATATCCGGTCGGCCACCTTGCCGAGTTGCACGGATTCGATAGGCTCGTGCGGATCGAATTGAAACAGGATGCCGCCCCCGTTGACGCGGGCGAGGCGCTCTTGGGTTTGAAGGTTTTCGATGGCGTCGCTGGGCGTGACGTCCACAAGGGCGGCGCGATCCAATTCAGCGGCCTCGTAAAGGCCTGAAGTATCCTCAGGGAAGGCCTTGCGTAGAGCCTGAGCTTCGGCGCATTTGCAGATCATGATCCGGCCCATTTTTGGCCAGTTGCCGTCAAGCTGCGAATTACCGGTCGGCAGGCGCTTGCCTTTTTCGTCGTTCCAAGCCCATTCGTCTCGAATAGGCGCGAATTCGTCCCAATAGGCGACGCCGCTTACAGGCTTCCAACCGCCGTCGCGCTGCGTATCTGCGATGTAGATTTTGACGACGGCCTTTACGATGCCGAGCGGATTTAGCGGCCCTTTGAGCGAAGGGTCATATTCGATCATAGCCTCTTCTTCGTCCGGCCGATAGCGACGGCTTCGCGCGGCGATCGTGCGCAGACCGTCAATTGTCGTGATGATCGACATGCGCCGCTTTTTCGGATCGTCCTTGTTAAAAACGATAGCGCTGATCTGCTTTCGAAACGGATCTAAGCCGGCGTTTCGTGCGACTGTGACGAACAGGTTGAACTCGTCATTATTGCAATCCTTGGCGACGGTGTCCTTGATCAGCTTGAGTTGCGCCGGGGAATAGACCGTCGCTGATGCGTTCAGGGCGACAAGAGCGTTCATGGTCACTTGCTCCGGATTGTGAGGGAAGGTGCGGCGTTGGATAGGGTCGCGCCGGGGATTTCAGGAGGCAGGGCGGCTATGGCCGCGTCGCGGGCGTCCCTATCCTGCGGAAGCGCCTCGATGGCCTTGGCGCGGGCCTTGAGCGCGTCGCCCAACGCCTTTTTGTCGAGCGTAGGGTCTGCCGGTTTCCAATAATCCGCAGGGATGAGCGCCTCATCAGTGATGATGACTTTTGGCGCCCGAAGGCCCAGGGAAACCGTCGCGATGGCGCGCTCGACTTTGGGGATTTCAGCGATAGACATCGCTTGTTCAATCAGCGCCCGCCGCTGTTCAATCCGCGCCTCAAATCGGTCCTTGCGGGCGTCCATATTGGACATGACCGAATTGAGCCCCATTATCATGGCTGTGTCGTTTGCTATGCCGATCAGCAAACCGTCGATTGCCTCAAACAGGTTGGTTTCGCCCTCCACCATATCGGCTAGGAAGTCTTCATCATCTCCAGCCAAGGCGATCACGCCTTCACGAAGAGCTTTGGCGGCTTCAGCTTCCTTGATAGGATCAAGAAATACTTGCGGTTTTGCGCGCGCGTTCATCACATCAGTCCTATGCTATGAAGAATGGCCCAACCCAGAACGCCGGCGCCAGCGAGTTCCGCGCCTAGGCGAAAGGTTTCAAGCCAGGGTTTCGGGTCGCCCAAGCGGCGGATGTAGGCGGGGCGCACCTCGCGCACGGCGAGCTTTCCCAACGGGTCTAGGTCGGCTTCCGTCATGCCGCCCTCCCATGTCGAAGGGTTTCGACCCGCCGCATCGCCTAGATCAACTCTGCTGCGGCGTTGGCGTGTGGCCGCTGGAGCATCCGCGTCGCCATCGCGTCTGACTGTAGGAAATCCATCTGCAGGCGCTTGTGCATCGCCAGCCGATTGCTCGCGTCCTCAAGGGATAGAATGCGCGCCTCGCTATGCGGATCGTCGGGGATTACCTCTATGATCCAACGACCACATGTGGATGGGTGATAGCGGGAGGTCATGACGCTACCCGCAAAGAGCCATCAATATTGAGCGCGTAGGCGACGCCAGGCTCTATCGTGAAGTCGCCATAGGTCTGTCCGACCATGCCGGCGAAGACGGCTATAAGAGGATAGGCGGCTCCATCCCACTCGCCGTAGGCAGCGAGCATGATGGCGCCGTCTATGCCTGCTTTCGCCGTGCCATTGGGGCCAAGGGCGGCAGCGATGCTGTGTTTGCCCGTGGTCGCCGCCGCCGAGCCATAGCCCGTGGTCGCCGCCGCCTCGTCTGTCGCCTTGGCGCTGGAGAAAACCAGATCATGACGAGGCTTGGCGAGATAGCCTAGAACCGAACCCATTCCCGCGGTGCGCGTGGTAATCACCACTTCCATCCATGGGGCTTTGATCTTGCCATTTAGATCAACCGCAAGGGCCGCATCGTATCGGACAATGCCGAGCACAAGATTGCCGGCGGCGACGTCGTTGAGGTTGCCCAAAAGCGACCAATCGCCCATGCCGTAGGGGTTGCAATGCAGCCCTTGGCCGCATTCTGGGCGGGGCGACCAATCGGGCGCTGTCGTCCGCGCTTCCGGGGTTAAGTCCCACTGGAAATCTCCATAAGACTTACCGTCAGAAGCCCATGTGCGAATGCCATAGGCCCAGTTGATCTCGGGTGGCGCTTCCGATTCCGGCGCGGCCGCGGCTGATTTCTTGGCTCGCGCCATTAGACTTTCCCCTGTTGTTTGAGGCGGTTGACTCTCTGGGTGAGGTAGGCGAACGTCTGTGGCGCAGCGCGCTCAAGATTCGCGAAGCCGGTTCCGACGCTATCCATCGGAAAGACGACGATGCGGTCAAACTGGAGCGCCAAGAACAAGGGTTTCATATCCTCGTCGATCACTGCGCAGTTGTGGGCGAGGTCATCGTCGGACCAATATCGGCTCGGAGCCGCGAGTGTTGCGATGCCAACCGCATTGGGTTCGTCTCGCATCTCGCGGGCTTGGCCGCCGTAGCCGACGCGGGCCTCGTTATCGCCGAACACCCAAAGGACGTCGGGATTGGCCTGGGCGTCGGCGCGGCAGTAGCGATGGATGAAGATCAGCGGCATCATGCGACCCCGTTAAAACTGTGGTCGCCGATTTGGCGCGTCGCTTTCCGGCTCAACCGATCGAAGATCGGCGTCAGGGCCGGGTTCAGCAGGCCATCCTGCAGGCGCAGCGCTTCTGTGGCCGCGCAAAGCTTGAGGTCGGCGGCGCCCATCTCGGCGAACAACCGAGCAAGGGTTTCGTCGGGGCGGTTCACGCTGCACCCCGGACGGCTTCGCAGAAGAACTTTGGCTCAGCCTTCGCCTCGCGGGCCGCGATCAACTCTTGACCGCGCTTCACGCAGAACTCGCCAATCTGGATGGCGTGCTCGGGGTTCGCGAAGATGGTGATTTCACCTTCAGCGGACTTGATGTGGATGACCGCACGACCACGCTCCGAACCAGAGCCAAGGTCGAATACCTCGACAGAGTCAGTGGGTTCGCAAGACAGGTAGAAGGTGACGTCTAATCCCATCACGCAGCCTCCGCCTGAGCGGCGCCGACGATGTCAGCTAGGCCGCGCCAGCACTGTTCGGCGTTCGCATTCCAGTCGCGAGAGGCGGCGGACCGCAGTCCCTCGAGCTGGGCGATCACGAACATGTCGGTCGTGTTGACCGCGTCCAAGGCGGCGAAGAAGCGACCCTTGGGGGAGACCGCGAAAGCGGCCTGGTCGGCCACGATCTGTGAGGCTTTGGCCCTCAATTCGTCGTCGGACAGTTCAACAGGGCGCTTCGAAACCATACCGCTGTAGCGGAAGCCCAGGCGAGCCTTGACGTCGTACTGGCGCAGAATTTCCGCTTGCCCGGCCTTGAGGTGGGCGAACCAGAAATCGGTTTGGGCGTCGGTGGTGGGCATTGGCTTGTCCCTGCGTTGGTAGGGAATAGGTACGATATGTACCCAGTTATGTCAAACACAAAACGTACCCAATTTTTTCGATTTTCTGCTACACTCCTTCAGCCGCGCCTTTGCGGCGAGGGGTCTGAACCATGGATGTGGACGAAAACGAGACGGCTGCTCAGATGGCGAGCGCCAATGAGGCCGCCGTAGGGATTGCCGAACGGGACGGCTTTCTGACGATATTTTTTAAGGGCGCAAGCGCGTTCGGCGATATGTATTGGCCGATTCACTCAATTGACTTGCGAAAGATAATGGAAAAGGAGAAAACCAATCAGTTCATGGTGTGCTTTAATGGACACCTGTCAGATATCCACTCTTCGCCGTGTGCGCCCACCATAACGACACCGCAAGATGTCTTTCCGGTGCAATCGTTAAATGACGTAGATGACGGAAAATCCCCGATATGCTCGGTCAACCACACAGAAAAATTCACCATCATTTTTACGACTGGGCAGTTAAAATCTTGATCTATCAGGCGTCTGTAAATCTTCATTATCGCCCTTGGCAGTTCGCCATCATGCTGCAATCGACCTTGGTCTGACTCGACCATACTTTGGTCAAGACGCCGTCTTTGTCGAAATCAAAACGGTCGGTCGTCACATCCGCTTTTGAGCCGCCTGCGAAAAGACCCATGATCGGCACGAAGCTGGCGCCCTTGATATGCGTTTTTGTGGTCGTATAGGTCAGCGTCTCGCTCCCGTCTGACGATTTCTCAACCGTCATCGGGTGGCCAAATTTCGCCTCGACATCGGCCAGAGTTGTTGAGCCCACTTTGAGCGTTGCGAGCTGATCATCTGTGATTTGCGCTAGCGCGGGTGCGGCAATGGATAGAAAAGCAATCGCGATAAGAGTTGGTCTAATCATGTATTTGGTTACCTTACAGGATGCTGCGGGAGCGCAACGGTGGTGGCGTGAGCGGCGTACGAGATTGCGGATCATTTCGACGAGCAAACGGCGCACCGCGGCCGACTACAAGCCATTCAATGTTAATTCCGAACGCTCTCGCATACTTTTCCGCCGTTGAGCGCTTTAGTTGGTCCGACTGCCGAATCCCATTTTCGTGGCTTTTATATGTACTTTCGTTCCAACCGAAAAATTTGGCGGCCTTGCGCGGGGATTTTAGCGAAGATCCATCCGGGCATACGTAGGACTCTCGCGCGAACCTTAAGCGGCCGGCAATCGTCGATAGGTCTGGGGGTGCGTCGTTCATAATCACGATTCGTACCCCACGAATTGGGTACGATTGGTGTTGACTCAGTTGGGTACATATCGTACCAGTTTCTCCCATGGTCAGAAACTTCTCAGACATCATCGACGCGCTTGGCGGCCCGGCCGCTTTCGCACACGCGATCGGCATGACGCCCAACGCCGCAAAGCGCGCCAAGGCTCGTGACTCGATTTCTTCCGCATGGTTCACCGCCATCGTTGCTGCGGCGGAAAAGTCCAATCGTGGTGACATCACGCTTGAGCGAATGGCCGAACTGGCGGCTGAGCGCCGTCAAGCGAGCGCCGCCTGATGCGCTACCCCTCGAATACAGCAGCGGAGACGCGGCCGAACTGCCAAGCGCCAGAAGCTTGTGTCGCCAAGGGCGCAGGTCATTGCAGATCGTGTCATTTATCCTCCGTCGCCAAGACCCTGCACGCCGACCCTGAGTTCAAGGCGAAGACCGCAGAGCGCATGAGAGCGCTGCACGCCGACCCTGAGTTCAAGGCGAAGGCCGCAGAGCGCATGAGAGCGCTGCACGCCGACCCTGAGTTCAAGGCGAAAACCGCAGAGCGCATGAGAGCGCTGCACGCCGACCCTGAGTTCAAGGCGAAAACCGCAGAGCGCAGTCGCGAGCGCATGAAAGCGCTGAACGCCGACCCTGAGTTCAAGGCGAAAACCGCAGAGCGCATGAGAGCGCTGCACGCCGACCCTGAGTTCAAGGCGAAGGCCGCAGAGCGCAGTCGCGAGCGCATGAAAGCGCTGAACGCCGAAAAAATCAAGAGACTTGGTCTTCGTGATGAAGAAGTAAGTGATTGGCGCATATTCAAAGCTAAAGGCCTTTCAAGCCTTGAAGCGGCAGAAATCGTTATTGCGTCGCGTCGCGAGCGCGCTGCATGATGCGCTACCCCTTGGCCGTATCGTCGATCAGCCCTTCCGCCATCATGTGGGCCTGCACCCGCATGACGGCGGCGGCGTGCAAGCGGTTCTTGCGCAGCTCGTTTTCGGCGTCCGGGTCGGCGCTGCGCAGCCGTGAGACGGAGCCGAGGGATTCGAGCTGGTCGGCGGCGCGGAGTCCGCGTTGGATCATCCGCGCTCGATCTCGCTTGGGAAGCGCTTGGAGAAAGATCGCCGCCCATTCTGTGAGCACAAGCATTTCCGCCGATGGAACCGGCAAGCGCTCTTCGATTTCCGACAGGTTCTTTCGACCCCGGTTTGGCATAGGAAATTCCCCATCTTTCCTTAGGGTGTTCACCCTCGCGAAAGTGAATACCTGTCACAATCATTTGTCCATTCCTGTTGACATACGAATTAAGTATACGCCGCGCGCCGCCCTGACCTGGGTGGTCGCATGATCCCCGACGTCGCCCAGATCGCTTTAGGCGCTATCGCTGGACTGTTCGTGGCTGGCGTCGCCCACCGCAACGGGTATCGCCGCGGCTATGAGCGCGGTTACGAGGGCGCCTTGGCTGTCGAGATCGCGCACCGCGTCAATGCTCGCCGCCAGGCCCGCGAGGAAGCCGGCCAAAGCCTCGCCAAGCGTGACGAACCCGCAGTCGCACCCGTGCCCATGCGGACAGACGGTTTCCTCAACTATCCCGCCGGGATCGTCGCTCATCATGGCGACGAACTCGTCTTCCAGATTCCAGGGTTCGATCCATGAGTTCGGCTTTGGGGGAATCTTCAGCTCTGATGTTCGGTCGGCCGGGGGTTGGTTCCCCCGCTGATTATCGTTCGCCGCAATCGGGTTGCCGCCCGGTTTGCGGTAATCACATCGTCCAGGGCAGTAATCACTCTCAACCAGTAAACAAAACGACGCTTCGTCGCCTGCCTTTTCATGTATCCGGCGCATCCCGCGTCTCCGTGTCCAAGTCACGAGGTGGACTATGACGGAGATGATTGTGGGAATATCGTATAAGAAAGTTCGAAATTCGACATTGACATTAGGCGCCGCAAATGCGTGGGCCGCCTATGTTCGGCGTCGCTGGCCGACGAACACTTTAGCCCAAATTCAGTCCGAGTGGGATTTGTCCGAAAGTCAAGCGCGGACACTTCTCTACGCGAACGGCAGTTTACGCACGTTCGATCAAATTCTGAACCATAAAAACGGCGGCCCATCGCTGGCGCTGAAGATATGGGAAATCCGGTTTGAAGTCACGCTTGAGCAATACATAGAACAGCAAGCGGAGAACGCCCGAAATGAGCGCGCCAAATTTGAAGCCCGCGAGCAATATCTTGCGCGTCTTCAGTCTCGCGTTTCTGACGACAGTCGCTTGGAGCGGCTCGATGCTTAGTAAGCTTGGGCCAACTGGCCAAGACATGCGCGAGTGGGCGCTGAAGCGGATGGAGAAGATTGCATGAGACCGATCACAGACGTTTTGCGCGACATCCGAAAGGGCCGCGCTGTGCAGGCGATGAGTGAGGACTTGGCCGAAGTGGTCAAGGCCGTCCTCGACACTGCCAAGCCTGGCGAGCTCAAGATTACGCTCACCATTAAGCCGCAGGGCAAAAACGACAACGCGGTTATCGTTGGCGTGAAGTGCGCCACAAAGATTCCGCGCATCGACCTGCCCGACGCGTTGTTTTTCGCCGACTTGGACGGCGACCTTCTGCGCGACGATCCCACACAAACCCGAATGTTCGCCGAAGCGGTCGATCCCCGCACCGGCGAAATCCTCGCGTCTTAAGGAGACCGAACCATGACAACCGAAGCTCAAGCCATCGCCGCCTTGGCGGACAAGGCGCGCACACCTAGCGCACCGCAAATCGTGGAGCTGAAGGACGGTCGCACGCTCCTGTTTCATGAGGACGATCTTATTCAGATCGACGTAAGCGACCCTGCGCGCGAGATTGAGCCGCCGCCGTACATCAAGCAGTCTGTTACGCTTCAGACTGTCGATTCCTTAGTGGAGTACGTCGAACGCCAGAAGCAGATGCACACGTTGCTGTTTGCCGACATAAAAGACAGCACGATTTCGGCCATCATTGACTATCATGGCGCCAGCGACGGCGGTTTCTCCGGCCACGCCGATCTGCTCTTTCATCGCGCCAAACTCTCCCTGTCGTACTCGGAGGAGTGGACAACTTGGAAGGGCGCTCACAAGCGTCTAATGGGCCAACTGGAGTTCGCGCGCTTTATTGAGGAGAACGCAGCGGACATCTTCTCTCCATCCGGCGCCGATCTTCTGGAGGTTACGCGCGATCTCCACGCCCTGCGAAAGGTCAACTTCAAAAAAGCAGTTCGCACCGCGACTGAAAACGAAAGTTTTGAGTACAGCGATGAAACGGAGTTGAAAGGAAAGAACGCCGTCGAAGTTCCGACCAAGTTCTTGCTCTCGCTTCCAGTCTATTTTGGCGAAGCGCCGACGTCGATTTACGCCTTCTTGAGGTGGAAGCTCGATGACGGCAATCTGCAGCTCGGCATTGAGTTGCATCGAATGGAAATCGTTCGGCAGTCCGTCTTTAAGCAGATCGTCGCCAACGTCGCGGAAGCTACGGGAAGGCCGGCTCTGTTCGGGTCTGTCTGATATGGCTCGCGCCGCCCGCTCTGAATTTGGCGATACCCAGGGTTCCGACGCGGCGGCGCGCGCCTTCCGTTTCTCTTCGCGACCTCAATGTCCGCATGACTCCAAAACCTCAACTGAGACCGTATCGGTCCTGTTCCATGGAGCGCGCCCATGAGCCAAACCCCTAGCGCTTGGACGGATGAGATCCTTGAGGCCTTGAGGGTTGCTTGGTGCGTGAAGGGCCAATCCTCGTCTGAGATCGCACGCGATCTGAACCGGCGCTTCGGCACCAAATTCACGCGCAATTCCATCGTGGGAAAAACGCATCGCGTTGGCTTCGTGCAGGATTATCAGTTGCGGCCCAATTCTCCCACGAACCCCGGTCCGGTTGAGCGCCGGCTGAGGGCGCTTTGGCCCGAACCGATTTCGCTGGACAAGATTGCCCAAACCCTTGGGGCTGAATTCGGCGGCGAGTTCACGGCGGGCGCCGTTCGGCTCAAAGGTCTGCGCATGGGTTTGCCGGCGCGCCCACCTTATTGGGCGGTTGGGCCGAATGGGCCGAAGACGCCATCAAAACCTCGCGCGACCGCAGCGCCGAAGCCCGCAAAGCCTACGCCCGAGCCCCACAAGCCGCCGCCGGTCCTCACCGTCGTTCCGTCCGTCCCGCCGGTGCCTACGCCACCTTACGACGGCCCGACGCTGTCGATTATGGAGCTGGTCTCCACCTCCTGCAGATTTCCCGTGAGCGGCCATGGCGCCGAAACCCGCTTCTGCGGCGCCCCGCGTGGCGATGGACCATACTGCACCTGTCACGCTCGTATCGCCTACACCTGCGTCTCTCGACCGATCAAGCCGCCCTATGAGGCGACCGTCGTCACCACCAGCCGTGTGCGCGAACCAAAGCGGGCGAACGCATGAGGCTCGCCCATCTCCTCCGCAAAGACCCAGAACGCCTCTGCATCGCCAACGAAGAGCGAGCGATGCGGCGCCGTGATGAGCGCTTGGCTCGCGCCTGCCGGCCGAACGACGGGCCGGAACGCTCCGCCCTCAGTAGCGCAGCCGACGCATACGCCGCGGCTCACGGAACGTTTGAGGCCTGGAACGTCCTCAACTTCATGGCCGCTCGGTTCGCGCCGCCGGTGCGGATCGAAACCACTGTCGCCCGTGCAAAAGCCGAGCGGCTGTTTAAGCGGGGAGGGCGGGGGTGATGCAGCTCGATCTATTTGCGCCGCGTCGTGCGCGCCCCATTTCCGTTCCCGAAAATCTGACGTGCGCCACCTGCATGGAGCTAGATCCGACACCGATCGATAGCGGGCTCCGCTATTGCTGGCGTCGTTGCACCTTCGAATGGCCAACGTCGCCGGCGTGCGCAAGGCACTTGGCCTCCGGACCGAGTTGGCGCCCATCCCGCAGTCAAAGGACTTCGCAGCCGGGATTCTCGCTCCTAGAAGGGAGGGAAGCGGCATGACGCTGGCCTTCGAAAATTTTCTCCACTTCGGCGCGTTTGCACCAAGATTTGATGAGCAGCCTGTCATGGCGCGCTTCACGCCTGAAGAGCGAAAGAGATTTCAAGAACTCGCCGATGCTATCACCAATCTCCGCTTCGGCGGGGTTCTCACGGCGTCTCAAACGGATCGCGCGAGGAGCAGGCTCGCTAAGCTGATTTGGCAGGCCCTCAAAAGGAAGCCAGCAGCAACGCCTGCAGAGGTGGCCGCATGAACCGCAAACCTCTCTCAACCCACGCCGCTGAACTCCAAGCCCGATACGCCGCCCATCGCAAAGCCTATCGCGAGGCGAACGACCTTCCTAGCGGGAGGATGTCCAGGGGTGAGCTTCCGAAAATTGGCGAGGTGCGGCCGTCATGATCTCAAATCCCTCCCGTCACCGCATTGCCGAACTGCCACCCTGCGATGGCTGCGGGCTGCTAGACGCCGGCGCCTGGGGCTTCGGGCCGCCCGATTGGCATAGCGAACAAGCCTTCTGCGAGGACTGCACCCCTAGCCGTACAGGATCACTAGGTCTGCCTAGTGGCGGCGCTGGCGTTGTTGGGAGCCGGGCGGCGCAAGCCGATCTGTTCGGGGGCGCGCTGTGAGCAAAATCACGGTGCATCATGGCGATAGCCGCGAGGTGATCAAGAGCATTCCAGACTGCAGCATAGATGCCTGCGTCTGCGATCCGCCCTATGCGCTGGTTTCAATCTCCAAACGGTTCGGCAAAGAGGGCGCGGCGCCGGCCACGGGTAATGACGCGTACATGCGCGCGTCCGCTGGCTTTATGGGCAAGAATTGGGACACAGGCGAGACTGCGTTTGATCCGGCGTTCTGGGTCGAGGTTTTGCGAGTGATGAAGCCAGGCGCCCACCTGATCGCCTTCTCTGGTACTCGGACCTATCACCGCCTCGCCTGCGCCATTGAAGACGCTGGGTTTGAGATTCGCGACATGGTGGCCTGGATATATGGGTCAGGCTTTCCGAAATCGCACGACGTCGCAAAGTCGATTGACAGGACAGAATTAAACGTCATTCGCGGGCGAGCCGGGCGACAAGGCGCAAGTTTTGGCCAAGAATATGAGCGCACACCCAAAGGTGAGCCGATTTCGGAGAACGCGAAAATATGGGATGGCTGGGGTACGGCCCTAAAGCCCGCGCTAGAGCCGATTGTTCTGGCGCGGAAAGCTTTGGATGGCACAGTCGCCAGCAACGTCTTAAAACACGGCACCGGTGCCATAAACATCGCTACTTCTCGCATTGAAGGCGTGCCCACAGCTTGGGGGAACCGGACTGAAGGCAACGGTGGCTACAATTTACACAAGAGGATAGACATAGTTCCGCCCAGTGCCGTTGGCCGATGGCCAGCCAACGTCATACACGACGGATCGGATGAAGTTGTGGGCGCATTTCCGGTTGAGGCTGGAGGCGGCAAGCCAGGCAAGCCAGGCAAGCCAGGCAAGCCAGGCAAGCCAGGCAAGCCAGGCAAGCCAGGCAAGCCTGCTGTATCAGCTTTAGGCGAAGGTCTAGGGACTTCTGCCATCGGTCACGATGATCGCGGATCGGCGGCGCGTTTCTTCTATTCGGCAAAGGCCGACTCTGTTGATCGGCTTGGGTCCAAACATCCGACCGTAAAACCGGTTGATCTGATGGGCTACCTTTGTCGCCTGGTCACGCCGCCCGGTGGAATAGTCCTAGATCCATTTGCCGGAAGCGGATCGACTGGAATCGCAGCGATGGGGCAGGGCTTTGAAGCTGTCCTAATTGAGCGAGAATCTGAGTACGTCGCAGACATAAACCGGCGCATTGCATGGGTGCGCGGACATGGGCGCTTAACGGCTCAGGAAATGGCCAAAGGGCCGGTTGAACCAATAGACGACTTACCTCTCTTCAGCCAGCCAACCAGCCAACCAGCCAACCACGACGACGCGGATCGGGACGGAAAATCTACGGCGTGTTCGCCGACGAATGCGCATCGGGCCGATGGGATTGAAATGGTGACGCCATGACAGCCCAACCCCTATTCCGTCCTCAAGAACCTGTCTCCCCGCCAGGGCCATCAAGCCTGGAGGCCGAACAAGCGCTCTTGGGCTGCGTGCTCTTTGAGAACGAAACCTATCACCGCATTTCCTCGCTGGCCTCTGAGGCGTTTGCCGAGCCCCTTCACGGGCGCATGTGGGGGTTCATCTCAGCGCGGATCGACAAGAACCTTCTGGCCGACCCCATCGTCTTGATGGAGCGGTTTGGCGACGACCCCGCTATGAGGGAGCTTGGCGGCATTGGTTACTTGGCGGATTTGGTTGATCGAGCGCCGGCCGCCGCGAACGCCTACAGCTATGCGGAAACCATAAGAGACTGTCACGCCAGGCGCAATCTGATCGCCATCGCCGGCGAGATGCTGGAGCGTGCCAAAGCCGATCACGAGACGCCGGCGTCGGATCAGATCGTCGAAGCAGAGGCAGAGCTCTATCAGCTCGCCGAAACCGGATCGCAATCAACGCAAGGCTTCATCGACTTCGACCAAGCCCTGCAATCCGCCATGGATATGGCTGCGGCGGCCTACAGCCGGGGCGGACAACTGGTCGGGCTTTCGACAGGCCTGATCGACCTGGACCAGAAGCTGGGCGGCCTACACCCATCCGACCTCCTGATCATCGCCGGTCGACCAAGCCAGGGCAAGACGGCTTTGGCCACGAACATCGCCTTTCACGCAGCGCGAGACGGTCGCGCGGTCGGGTTCTTCAGCCTCGAGATGAGCGCTGATCAGCTCGCGCTACGGATTGTCTCAGACCTATCAGGGATACCTGGGGACCGCATCCGTAAAGGCCAGATCGACGCCCGGGAGTTCGGGCTGATGACCGACGCCAGCCGCGAGGTAGCCCAAGCGCCGCTCTACATAGACGCCACGGGCGGCATCAGTATCGCGCACCTCACAGCCCGCGCTAGGCGGGCCAAGCGGCTCCACGGCCTATCCCTGATCGTTGTGGACTATCTCCAGCTCATCACGACCAAGGGCAAGCGCGAAGGCAACCGAACGCAGGAGGTTTCGGAAATCACCGCCGCCCTGAAGGCGCTGGCCAAGGAACTCAACCTTCCGATCATCGCGCTCAGCCAACTCTCCAGAGCAGTCGAGCAGCGCGAGGATAAGCGACCTCAACTCGCCGATCTAAGGGAGTCCGGCTCAATCGAGCAGGATGCCGACTGCGTCATGTTCGTCTACCGCGAGGCCTATTATCTTGGCCGCGCCGAACCGAAGCCGGGGACTGACAAGCACCTCACCTGGCAGAATGACATGGACGAAGCGCGCGGAAAAGCCGAGTTGATCATCGGTAAGCAGCGCCATGGCCCCATCGGTACGGTCCATCTAAGCTTCAACGAAGACACCACCAAGTTCGGCAATCTGGCGCGGGAAGGGCGGTACGAGTTCGGCGCAGCACGGTCACCGTACCGAGACGATGTCTAATGGCCGGAACCACTTGGACCAAGTTCTACTGGTCGGACTGGCTGTCCGATCCAGCAGTAAGAGCTTCATCGCTTCCGGCGAGGGGGCTTTGGATTGACATGCTCTGCATTGCGGCAGCGCACGACCCGATCGGCTACGTCGCGGTAGCAGGCAGGGGCCTTGATGAAACCGCCATCGCTCAACTGACCGGTGGGAAGGAATCCGAGGTCGCCTCCCTGTTGGGCGAGTTAGAACGAAACGGCGTGTTCTCCCGTGATCGGCATGGCCGCATCTATTCTCGCCGCATGGTGCGAGATGCAAAAAAAGCGGCAATTTCCAAGAAACAGGGGAAAGAAGGAGGCAACCCGGATATCCGTCGTGGAGTAGTTCCTAAAGCCCAGCGGGTGCGTCCTTACAGGCGCAGCGATAATCCAGCCAAAACCCAGCGCATCTTCGCAAAGGGAGGGGGAAAATGCCACTGGTGCAAAACGACCCTTGATTGGAGCGAATCGGGACTCTTGCCCAACACGTTCCACGTCGATCATGTGGTCGCCGTCTGCGACGGCGGCACTAATGACGAGTCTAACTTAGTGTCGGCATGCGCTTCGTGCAATCACGCAAGAGCCCGTATTGGTTGGATAAATCCATCCGACACTAACCCCGACACCAAGCCCCATATACCAGAAGCCATATACCAGACTCCTTCGGAGTTATCTAACTCAGTCCCTATCGGTCCTGAGTTAGAGCGCGCGGGCGCGACGCCGGCTCAACGGGCCATGGCGCTTGAATTGATTGAGACGGTTCAATCTCCCGAAAAGCCAAAGCCCCCCAAACCGTCACGGCGCGCTCCATCCGCCTGGGCGCCGTCCGCCGCAACGATCCAAACCCTCACGGCAGAAGGCTACCAGCCGGGCCAGCTCGAACGCGAATTGGCGATTCTGCGAGACCACGAGTTCAAGACAGCACGCTCCGATTGGGACGCGTGCTTCCGAAATTGGGTTCGCCGATCGGCGCCGCAAAATTTGAGGGTTATCAATGAACAGCCTCGCTACAATAACCGAACGTCCGAATACGTTAGCAAGTTGCAAGATATCGGAGCCGCTATGGTCGCTGATTGCGAGTAATGATAAATCACAAGAGCGAGAAGAGGCGCTAACGACCCGCCCGGACTTGCTTGATGAAGTGATCAAGAAGGCGGATAAGATACTTGCGGCTAACGCCCCTTGTGGAGAAAAAGCGGTTGTTGAACTGTTAAAATCTCCAGTTCTGGTGTTTGGCGTGGGAGACGCGGCCCGCTCGCCGGAGTTCTGGAAACCCTATCGCAGCCATTTGGGCGCACTGCCTTACGCAGCCGTTGAGGCGGCGATTCACGAGTACGTCGGCCTGCCGACGTCGGAGTTTTTCCCCAAGCCTGGCCCGCTCAAGGCTTTGGCCGAAAAGCACAACGCGCTGGTCTGGAAGGCCGTCGCAACCGTTCGCATAGCCCAGCGCCTGCGGGGCGCCGCGGCGGAAATTGAGGAGAAGGCGGCATGAACAAGCCCGACGACACAGCACCCGTCTCAACCGCGCTCTTGGAGCGGATAGCCGCCCACAAGGCGAGCGCCGCCCAAGCCGCCCAGATCGCCCGTCAGCAGCAAGTGCAAACGCTCCTGGCTAAGTCCGAGATGGCCAAGCAGAACGCGTTTTACCACCAAGGCCAAGCTCTGGTCTTTGCGGTTAAGGGCCTTGAACTCGCGATGCAGGCCGCGGCACTGGTGGCTTCTGATTGGTCGCCACCTGCACCACCTGCGGCCTAGGTTCACGTCGCCGAATTCGTGCATCTTCTAATATAAAAATGAAAAGTAGGAAAAAGTAAATGTAAATAAATGTTGAAATATTCTAAACTTTGAATATATTAATATTTATCGCCGCGCCACTCACTGCATCGCGTCGCTGCTCCCCGCCACGCAAATCAACGCAAGGAATTTTTTATGAAAACATCGGTCGCAACACTCACAATTCAAGGCCTAACGCCTTATTCTCAATCCTTTAAGCATGATGAACCAAAACTGGAAGGTGAAAGTCTGGACGCATACGACGCTAGAACGTGGCGCGCAAAACTAAACACTGCTAAACGTGGCGGTTTATCAACCGTTGTGATTCCTGCTCACGGCCTTCACCAATCTATTGCTGCGGCGGCTAAATATTCAAAACGTCAGATACCGGGGCAGGGAAAAGCGACATGGACCGCTAAATTCCTCTCGGGCATTTCAATGCTTGAAGATCCAGCCTTAAACATTAACCCCGAAGACGTGCCGTCGATCACAATTAACGCTAATGCAGATGGTGTGCGAGGGTCTGGAAAGCGCGTAACAAGACGGTTTCCGATCATGAATGATTGGTCGGCAACCTTCGACGTTTACATTCTTGACCCCATCATCACGGAAGATGTGTTCCGAGAAATGGTGGATATCGCAGGCCTTTTTATTGGCATCGGTCGTTTTCGCCCCGAAAAAGGCGGAACGAACGGCCGTTTCAAGATTGAGCGTCTGATTTGGCAGGATAACCGTCAAGTCGCCGCTTGATGCGCTCCACTTCGCAACGCTGCTCGTCGCACCGCTCCGCCCCTCATCGCGACGCCCCGCCACGCAACGTTTCTCTCTGTAAATCAAGACTCAAGAGGGTAATATGATCGCCACCGAAATCAGCCCAGACGTAGCCGCTTTAGTCCTTGCGTTTACTTCCGTCAGCCCAGGTCAAAAAATCGCATATAAAAATCTATCCGATGCCGTTGGCCGAGACGTGAGAAGTTGTTACTGGCTTGTCCTGCAAGCCCAAAAAATCGCGGCGCGCGATCATGGCGCCGTGTTCGCAAATGAGCGCGGGGTCGGCTTTCAGCGGCTGAAAACCGATGAATTGCACACCGTTGGCCATACCGCACGGCGCCTTGTCCGTAGGAAGGTTAGACGCGCCGGCAAACTAATGCGCCAAGGCGCCGCCAAGGCCAATGATATTTCGCCTGAAGCAGGTCGGAAACTGAACGCCGAATTGTCTGCATTGGCGCTGATTGAGTACGCCGCAAGGGACGCTATGGCCGACCCGGTGAAAGTGCACGAGGAACGGCCAGAGCCAGTAGCAATCACGGCGCGCCGGATGTTCGACGCGCTTGGTATATCGGTTTCGACTTGATCCTCTCATACCCCTGCGGCCTAGTGTGTGATCCCAAAATGTAGCGCGTTAACTTGCAAATCAACGAAATGTGGTAATCTAAACGCCAAATCTGGGGGTTCGCAATGTTGACTCAGCAGCAGGATTTAAACGATCAAATCGACGCGGAAAGTAACTGTGAGCCATCGCTTGAAATGATCGGCCCCATTCCGTTCGTGACGCCTCCAGGATTTTCGGCGCCATGGTTTATTGATCTGGCGTTAAAAGATATCCGCGCGCGCGTTGACCGCCAATCCCAAGCTGAACAGCCCGATTATCGCGCTCTATCCCAAGAAATTGGGGCAATTGAACGTCAGATTGGCACAACGGCGGATCACGTTATTCAGGCAACGCGTGGAATGCAATTCGAGGCAGTTTCCGGTCGCCGTTCAAGCTCCGCTAAGCGCCGCGAAAAGTTGAACAAGACACGTCAACTTTCATCGACGAATTTAAATCCATTACAGGCTAAACGTTTGGATAAGATAAATCGAAAAATCGCGGCTGCGATATCGGCAAAGGATGAAAGCAACTTACAAAAAGCATTTGCTGAGGCTCGAAGTTTTCAAGAATCACTTTCGGAAAATGCAAATTCGTCTTGGGCGGCTGACGCAGTCCAGGAAACTTTGACGCTTGCTCATAGGCGAGGGGAAGCTGTACGATCACGGATCGGCGGCGGCGCGGTACGGCGAACCCAATTAAATATTCTGCTCTCAAATGAGGAACTGACCCCGGAACAATACGAGGCTGGCAAGAGATACGGACACTTAGTTGAAAAGCTTCTCTCACCTCGGATCAAGTCGTGCCTTGATGACTCGGGTGGTGGTTTTGGGGTTCGAGCCGCCGAATCGCGCGCCGCCGCTGTAGAGGAGCGCGCGCAGGTTTGGCAATGGCTACGCCATGACGCGCGGATGATAACGCTGTTGGATCGCGTCTGCGTCAACGACGAAAGCCTACACGCTATCGCTCGTGGTGACACTAAACAGCGGGCGCGCTTGGCAGAGCGTTTAGTTGACACTCTAGAAATTTTGGCCGCCAAATATGAGCGGCCGCGATCAGCCGCTGCATAATAGTATTGACGCCGCCCCGGTTTTGTGCGACCTATTCGTCTATCGGTTGTTCCTGCGTTCGCAGGCAGCTAATCCATTCGCAGCCCCCGCAGCCTCACAGCGCGGGGGTTTGCGTTCTAAAAACGCCTAGCGCCCCATACGGCGCCACGACCAGGGAAGTGAGCCGTCGATCCCCTCCGACGCACGTATCAGCGCGGAATGTCAAATATCGGACGTAAGGCGGCCTAGGCGTTTTAAGTTGATGCGGAATAGGGAAGTAGCCATCCCGCCTGGTTCATACCCAGGAGATCGCCGGTGCGAATCCGGCTTCCGCTCCCACCATCGCGCTCCACAACGCCGACCAATTCGCCCCCTTGTTGAGCGGCTGACGTGCTGAGCGCGATACCCATACCGGAGCAACGCCATGCTCAAGCCGGTCTCAGACAGCCGTGTCGAGGCCGGCGCCTTGGCGATCTTCGCCGGTGGAAAATCAGAGCGACCCGCGCGCGCCAAGGCGGCCGCAGCCATGGCGCTTCCGATTGAGCTGGTAGAGCGCCTTGTCGGCCCGATGGGCTTGGCCGCCATGATCCGCGACCAGGTCCGCGGCGCGACCTTCCTGCCGATCGCCAGCCTGCGCCGCGTCGGAGACCGCTGGGTGGCTGAGATAGAGTTCGCCGCTCCCATCGGGCCCGAGCGTCAATCCGCCCTTGTGGTGATGCTAGGCGTCAAAGTTAGGCGCTGACGGAAAGCATGCTTTTTCTGCCAGCAAATCCATCAAAAGCTTAATCGCGCCCTCAAGCACGCATGGCCGTCCGGCGCACCACCCATCCAGGGTTGACGCCGGCACACGCAGTACCGCCGCCGCCTGGGTGCGGGTATAGCCCATGCGTTTGATCCAGGCGCGGAGGTCGGAAGAAAATGCGGGTTGGTCGGTCAAAATGACCACGCCTGGGCTTGTTGGGGGGAGAACAACTCGCCAGCGACTTCGCCGGCTTGATAGGTCGTCTCGCCCCAATTGGCCTCATCAAACCAATCGAATTGAGTGATGTCGATCATGTCGTCTTGCTCGAAAACTACCAACTTAGGCTCCAAGCCAAGCGCGTGGGCGGCGGCGAGGCGGTGCGATCCTTCCAGGGCCATGAAGTGGTCTCCGCAATCCACTACCCGGATCGTGGGGGTGCCTAGGGCGGCCATCTCGGATTTCACCGCTTCCAGCCTGTCGGCGAAGGGGGCGTGGATCGAATAAATCGTGGCCATCTGACAATCTCCGCTTCGCCATCGGCGACAACCCATACATAGCAGTTTGCTATATATATGCAAGCGGAAAAGTGCAGCGGAGCGCAGAATGGAGAGCGATGTCTAACCTAACCCGCGCTCGCGCCAACATACGCCGCGCCGCCCGTGAGCAGCGCGATCCGAAGCGGGTGCGATTGTTTCGATCCGACTTCGACCTGCTGATGGCCGACTATCTGCGAATGGCCATCTCTGAGGCCACAGCGGAACGTCAGACTCCCATCGACCACATGATCGACGCGGCGGTCATCCTGACCATCATGCCGCTTCTGGTGGCCGCTGGCTGGTTCCTGAGGTCCTGACATGCCGACCGAGCGCGATGCGCCCATGACGCCTCAACAATCCAATGGCGACGTCGTAATGCTGATCGGATGCATCCTGATCATCGCTATCGTCTCATTCGGCGCCTGGGTTTCGGGATAATACCAACTAAAACTTGAACTGAGCCCAGCGAAGCCGGCGCGCTGGATAATCTCAAGCGCGACGGCTCCGAAAACTGGAGAACTATAATGGCTAGAACAGAGCAGTTCGTCGCGAAAAACGGCCTTAACATGAACGGGGCCGGGTCAACGCAAGTACCGAACATGATCGTGGAGGCTGCTGGCGCCGTAGCCGCAGCGGGAAACTCCCAAGCGACCTCTACGCAGCTCGGAAGCCTTGAGGTCGTTACCGTGACTTCTGCGACTGCGGGATCGGCACAAGGCGTGGCGCTGATTCAGTCAGTTCCAGGCATCGACCAAACCGTTGTGAACGCCACTGGTGTCCCAATTACGGTCTATGGGGTACAGGGCGGGTCTGACACCATCAATGGCCAGGCCAGCGTTGTGCAGCCGGCTTATTCGATCGTGGAGTACACTTGCGGCGCCGCCGGCTCTTGGGTCGCGTTGAACCTTGGAACGGGATACAGCACATCGTCAAGTATCCCGACGACATCATCAAAAGACGCGGTAAGCGCGGCTGGCACCACGAGCGCTACAGCGTTTCAAATTACCACACAGATGACGCGCGTCACGGTTAACGGCGGTTCGCCGGCCGGCGTAACGCTTCCGCCTGCCTTCCCCGGTTATAGCGGAATTGTGCTTATGAACGCGTCCGCGACACCTCTAGTGATTTACGGCGCGGGATCGGATCAAATTAATCACTCGGGCGCGACGGCGGCGACGTATTCCCTTGCTGCTGGTCAAACCGCTCAGTTTTTTACGACCGTCGCTGGAACTTGGCACGTCTCAGTTAGCGCGTAATCACAATCAGATCAGAAAGGATATTTTGCATGAAATCTCCCGAACCATCCCAGCCTCAGATGGAAAAAGACATAAGTGAGCCCAAGATGGGCAAGTCCGTGTCCTCCGGCGCCAAGAAGCCCAAGCATGATGGCCAGATCAAAAAAGGCCAAGTCACCTACAAGGGCGGAAAGGCCTATATGTGATGTCGGCCGACGACATTGCCTTTAGAAATATGTGGCGTCCAAGTCCTAACGCTCAATATCCGGCTTGGGTTGATCGCCAAAACGACGATGAATTCGCTCAACGCGAATTGGAATCGCGGGAGGCTAAGTCAAAGCTGTCAGGTTCGGAATTTGAGCCATTGACGGATTATGAGGCTGTCGCGTGCGCTAACGCTTTGACTGATTTTTTGATCGGAGAATCAAAGCATGGCCAAGGTTAAGCGATTTGCTCCAACGAAGCTGCCGAAAACCATTAGCGCCGGCAAGCAGACCGCCCAAGACAAGGGTACTTTGTTCGCAAAGCCAAAGGCCAAGTAGGCGTTTCCGATGGCGTTTGATTGGGATGCGGTTGAGCGCGAATTTCGAACCGGACAAGATTCCGTGTCGAAAATCAGTAGAAAATTTGGCGTGAGCCATACCGCGATCAATAAGCGCGCCAAACGTGAAGGGTGGACAAGAAACCTGTTTCCAAAAGAGCAGAGTGAGGGTTTAGCTCCCAAGGTTTCAGCCGAGGTTGCAATTCCGGTTTCGGCCGCTTTGAAACCTGAAACTACAAAAAAGGAATATCCGAACTTAAAGCGCATTCCTCCTGGCCAAAGCGGCAATCCCGCAGGGCGCCCGGTGGGGTCGCGAAACAAGCTCGGCGAGGCGTTTATCGAAGCGCTCCACAACGATTTTACGGTTCATGGGCCGAAGGTCATTGAGACTGTCAGGGTCGATAAGCCCGATCAGTACCTAAAGGTCATCGCCACGATTTTGCCCAAGCAGGTCGAAATTAAAGAGGGCGCTTTTGATGGGATTGGCGATGAAGAACTCGCCGCTCTTCTCGTTGCAGCCCGATCGGCTCTCGGCGTTAATGGCGGCGATGGAGCGGGAACAAGCGCAGAGAATTTCGCGCAACCGACTGAAACACTATCGAAGCTACATTAAGCAGCAGGAGTTTCACGCGGCCGGGGCGAAATTCCGCGAGCGGCTTTTCATGGCCGGTAATCAGCTCGGTAAGACCCTGGCTGGCGGCGCTGAAGTGGCGATGCACCTCACGGGACAATATCCCGCTTGGTGGGTTGGGAAACGATTTGATCGGCCGACAACGTGGATTGCTGGGTCGGAATCTGGCGAACTGACGCGCGACGGTGTTCAGCGCATTATGCTAGGTCCCCCAAGCGATCAAACGGCGTGGGGGACGGGATGCATTCCGTTTGATGCATTGGTTGATACGAGTTCGCGGCCTGGCGTTGCTGATGCCGTAGCTACCATCGTAGTTAAACATGTCAGCGGCTTAAATTCGACATTGCTGCTTAAGAGCTACGATCAGGGGAGATCAAAGTGGCAGGCCAACACCGTTGACGGTGTGTGGTTTGACGAGGAGCCGCCGTTAGACGTTTATTCGGAAGGGCTGACGCGCGCAAACTCTACGTTTGGGCCGATCATCGTCACATTCACGCCACTCAATGGTATGTCAGATGTTGTGACGCGGTTTTTGATGCCGCCCGCGGACGATAAAGGCGCCGCTGATCGCGCCGTCATCCAAATGACGATTGAGGATGCGGAGCATTATACGCCTGAAGAACGGGCTAAGATTATCGCGTCGTATCCAGCCCACGAGCGGGAAGCGAGATCAAAGGGTATTCCCACGATGGGTTCCGGTCGGGTATTCCCGATTGAGGAATCGGCGATTACCTGTGAGCCGTTTGCAATTCCAAATCATTGGCCGCAGATAAACGGTTTAGATTTCGGATGGGATCACCCTTTTGCGGCGACTAACATCGCATGGGATAGAGACGCAGACTGTGTTTATGTCTGTAAGGAATATGCAGCTCGCGAGACGACGCCGGTAATTCACGCGGCGTCAATTAAGCCCTGGGGCGATTGGATACCTTGCTCGTGGCCCCACGACGGGCTGCAACACGATAAAGGATCTGGCGAAGAGTTGGCCAAGCAGTACAAAGCGCAAGGCCTAAATATGTTGCCCGAAAAATCGACGTTCGCCGACGGCGGCAACGGGGTTGAGGCTGGCGTTATGGACATGCTCGACCGAATGCAAACCGGTCGATGGAAAGTGTTTTCGACGTGCGGCGGATGGTTTCAAGAATTTCGCCTTTATCACCGGAAAGACGGTGTGATCGTCAAGCTTAAGGATGATCGAATTTCGTCGTCGCGATACGCGCTGATGATGCTGCGTTTCGCAAAGACCAAGCCCCGCAGTTCTCAAATTATCATCCCTAATTTTGGAGCCGTGTGATGTATAATGCCTACGCTCCAAAAGGCGGATTTCCGGTCACTCCAAGCGACACGGCCCCGCTGAATCCTGGAACCGGATATGGACCGACAGCCGGCACGCCGGTTCCGATCGCAACGCAGCTCTATATTGGGGGTGCGGGCAACGTTTCGCTGATCTCCGAAGACGGCAGCCCATTGCTTTACCAGGGTGTTCCTGCCGGATCGGTCATATGGATGCGGACGGTTCAGGTTAAAGCCACCGGCACAACGGCCACCAACATTTTAGCTCTGTACTGATGAGAGACGAGGAGCTTTTACAGATTGTTCGCGGAGAGCGAGCGAGGTCGATCGGGTTTGACATTGATCCTGTGTTGCTGGCGGATCGAGAAAAGGCGCTCTTTTATTATAAGGGCGAGATGCCGGATGTTCCGTATTTGCCGAACCGCTCGAAGGCGGTATCGACCGATGTGGCGGACACCATTGAAACGATCATGCCTGATCTGGTGGAGATTTTCACCGGCGGCGATGATGTGGCGAGTTTCATCCCGTCCAATCAGGCCGATGTTGAGGGCGCTCAGCAAGAGACTGAGTATCTTCACCATGTGATTTTCGGGACCAATGCAGGGTTTATGACGCTGTACACGTTCCTGAAAGACGCGCTGCTCGTTAAAACGGGCGTCGTGAAATGGTGGTGGGAGAATAAGCCCGAACCGAAGCTCGAAACCTTCGAGGAGAAGACTGCGGCCGAGGTCGGTATGGCCATGCAGGATGGTGAGTTGGGCGACCTGAAGTTCGACGGCGTTCCCTATGAGATCGGGGACGATTTGCCGCCGGGCGCCGAAGATGCGCCGCTGTTCAGCTTCACAATGAAGAGCGAAGGCCCAGACGGCCAAGCGAAAATCCACGCCATTCCGCCAGAGGACTTCACGGTGTCGCGCGATTGCGTAACGCTGGCGGACACCACCTATTGCGCTTTCCGCTCCCGGCCGCGGGCTCAAAAGCTTAAGGAAGATGGCCACGACCCAGCAATCGTTGATCGCCTTCCCCCTTATGGCTTGGCGCGAAACGAACAGGTTCAACTCGCGCGCGACACGGCGGGTGAGCACTATTTCCCCATTGGGTCAGACGGCCCAAACCGCGACATGCGTGCCGTGGAGGTGGTCGAACACTTTGTTCGAATTTACGACGACAAGGAAAAGCGCATCAAGATTTGGCGCGTGTTCACGGGTGGAAACGAGTCCATTCTGATCGACAAGGAAGAGGTTGATCAGATACCTTTTGCGGCCATCACGCCGTTTGTGGTTACGCACCGGTTTTATGGCGAATCCATCGCCGACAAAGTCATGGAAATCCAACGCATCAAGACGGCACTGATGCGGGGACAGCTTGACTATATCTACTTCAGCCTTAATCAGCGCCATTACGTGGATATGCAGGCGGCAGATACATTCACGATTTCGGATTTACTGGATAATCGGCCTGGCGTACCCGTTCGCGGGAACGGGCCTAACGCCGTAACAGCTCTTCAAACGGGTGGGCAACCAGCCCCATATCTTGAGGCGCTTGAGTATTTTTCGACCGTCGCGGAAAGTCGCACTGGCGTCGTGCGCAACTCGCAGGGCCTCAACCCTGACACGCTGCACGACACGGCAGCCGGCGCCATGGCGCTCATGAACATGGCCCAACGACGGGTCAGGATGATCGCCCGCATTTTCGCCGAGACCGGCGTGAAGGACATGTTCTTAGGCGTTCATGCCCTCATCCGAAAGCACGCCTCGCAAAAGCAAATCACGCGCCTAAGCGGAAAGTTCGTCGAAGTCGATCCGACCCAATGGGCCGAACGGACAGACATGACGATTGAGATCGGCGTCGGTGCGGGCGGCGCTCAGCAGAAGTTCGCATCTCTTACGAAGGTGATTGAACTCCAGGGTGAGATCGCGAAGGAACTGCCCTGCTCCGGGCTGGTTACGCCTGAGAACGCTTACAGGGCCATCGTGGATGCTTCCAAGGCGTCTGGCCTCAAATCTCCAGAGCAGTATTTCACCGATCCCGCGACGACGCCTCCTAAGCCGCCGGCTCCAAACCCTGATATGCTGAAGGTTCAAGCGCAGTCACAAGCTGATCAGGCCAAGTTGCAACAGAATGGCCAAGTCGAGCAGATGAAGGATGCGCGGGAGAAGATGGCGCTTCAGGCCGCTCACGAGCGTGAATCTGCCAAACTCCAAGCGACGCAGCAGATCGACCAGGGGCGCCTGAGTTTGGACGCGCTGAAGCTTCAGCAGGAAAAAGAATTGGCCCTCGCCAAACTTCAACAGGAGCGAGAGTTGGCAATCATGGAGATGCGAGCGAAGTACGGTATCGCAGCTATGAATGCCGCGACCCAGCTTCAGGTCCAGGCGTCAGAATCATCCGACGCTCAGGCCATGGCAGATGCTGATCGTCACCATGACATGACCAAGACGGCTTTGGATCACGCCAGATCGCTCCACGAGGACGTGATGGCTGATAAAAAGGTGGCAGAACAAAAGTCGGCGCCCCAATGACAATCATTGCCTTTCGTGACGGCGTTGTTGCTGCCGATTCCATGTCGTGCAACGAAAACGGCTATCGCACGGGAATTTGCAAAAAGCTCTTTCGGCACGGCGATGAAGTTGTGGCGATAATGGGACGGGCGAGCGAGTCTTACCCATTAATGAAATGGTACAGCGAGCGCAGGCAGGAAAAGCAGCCTGACGACGGATCAATCATTGTTTTCGCCCAATCTGGAATAACGATTTATGAAAACGGCGGTTGGCAGCCTGAGCATGAGGCACCGTTCTACGCATATGCGGCCGGTTCAGAAATCGCTTTAGGCGCGATGGCAATGGGCGCTTTTGCTGTTGAGGCTGTAGAAGCGGCGATCAAAATAAGCATTTGGTGTGGTGGTCCAGTTGTAAGCGAGCGGCTGTGACCACAAATGCCGAAGCCAAGGCCATGGCGGACGGCCAGCGCGCACGCGCCGCCATGGAATACATGGAACCTATCTTTGCTCGGCTTCGTGAGAGCGCTACGTCGAAGCTTTTCGCGAGTGCGGTCGGCGACGCCGCTTTGCGCGAGGATCTGTATCGCACCGTCGCCACCATCAACGCCTTAGAGGCGGAAATCTGTCGCGCCATCAAGGCTGGCGAAATGGCCGCTATTGTGAAGGATCACTTTGAGCGCGTAACGCCAAAATGACGGCTAAAATTGTCAAGCTTTCTACAGTTACGGCGCCGACGCTTGAGGTTGATGACGACCTCGTTCAGGGGCTGAAAGCGCTCTTGGAAATGGCTGAAGCGGGCAAAATTCAAGGCTTGGCTTATGTGAGCGTCGCGACATCGGGCGTAGGTCAATACACGGGTTGCGGAACTGGATGGCACGGCCACCTAGGCGGCGTCCACATCGTTCTCGGCGCTCTGACAATTTTGCAAAATCGGCTCATCTTCGAGGAAAATCTCGCTTAAGCTATTCGGGTGGCGCGCCTAAACGCCCAAGGCTTTGGCCGATATTCCGCTTTGGCAAGCGGTTTGCCCGAACCATCTAGTCACGCCGCCCGGTCCATCCTGGCACAGCGGCCTATCACTAAGGTAGAATCTATGTCCGCATCGGATATGGCCGGCGAACGGCTGTCGATCACTGACGCCGCAAAGCTGCTTTCCCACGGCGCGCCGGCCGCCGCCGAGCCCAATCCACCCCCTGCGCCCGTCGAAGCCGCCCAGAGCGCGCCGGAGCCGCAGGAAACCCCCATTCAGGCCGATCCCACGGCTGAACTCGACCTCACAGAGGAAACTCCAGGTGAGGTCGCCGCGACCATCGAACCGGTATCGCCGGCAGTCGATCCACCGCACTATTGGGACGCCTCGCAGAAGGAGGCGTTTGCGCAGTTATCCCCTGAACTTCAGCGCGTTGCGGTTGACCAGTGGAAAAACGGCGAGCGCGTCATCAACAAGGCGCAACAGGAGGCGGCTGAAGCTCGTAAGGTCGCTGAAAACGCGACCAAGCAGGCCGAAGCCAAGGCGGCTGAGGCTACTCAATTCGTTGAGAAGCTGAACGCAATCGTTCCCAAAGCCGAAGAGGTTTTCGCGGATCGATGGAGCAAGGTGAATTGGGTTGAACTAGCGACGGTTCAGCCCGACGAGTACGTCAAATATCGCGCGATTCACGACGCCGAACAGATGCAACTTCAGCAGCTCCAAGCTGCCAGGAAGGAAGCGTCTGAGAAGGCCGAAAGTCAGCGTGTCGAGGCCGAAAAGACCGCGCGTCAGCAGCGCGCGACTGAGCAAGGTCAACTTCTGCGCAATCTGGTTCCCGATCTGGCGGACGCCAAAGAAGGTCCAGCACGTTTGAAGCGGCTAGGCGATTACATGCTCGCCCAAGCCATTACCCCTGACCAGATCGCCAACGCCGGCGCCCGCGAAATCTCCCTCGCGTACAAGGCCATGCTTTTCGACGAAGCGAGAGCTCGAGCGGCTGCGAAAGCGCCCAAACCTGCGCCCACGCCGGCCAAACCTGCCGTGAAGCCGGGCGGCGCGAACCCCACACCCACAAAACCAGCGCCAGCGCAGGCGATGGAGCGTCTCTCAAAGACCGGCTCCCGCAACGACGCCATGGCAGCGCTCAAAGCTCAAAGGATCGCTCAACGTGGCTAACGCTGCAATTGCAAACACCTCTACCACTCTAAACCAAGTCGGTATTCGCGAAGACTTGGAAGATATTATCTATCGGGTAGCTCCGGAAGAAACGCCATTTACGAGTAACATCGGGACTGCTACTGCCACGAATGTTAAGCATGATTGGCAGACGGAAACTCTCGCCGCTCCCAGTGCTGCAAACGCGGCTTATGAAGGCGGCGACATTTCCACTTTCCAAGCGCCCAACGTCCCGACTCGTCTTGAGAACATCTGCCAGATTTTCACCAAGACGGCGCTTGTTTCGGGCACTGACGATGCTGTCATCTCGGCCGGCCGCGACGACGAAATGGACCGCCAAAAGGTGCTTCGCGGCATCGAAAACAAGCGGGACATCGAAGCGGCCTGCACCGTCAACTACGGGTCCAACGCGGAAACCGCAGGCACCATCCCTCGTCGCATGGCGGGCTGTCTCGCTTGGGGGCAGACCAACACCTCGGTCGGAACCGGTGGTTCCAACGGCGGCTGGAATGGCTCAACCGTTACGGCTGCGACGAACGGCACGCAGCGGTCGTTCTCGGAATCAATCGTCAAGGCCGGCATGGCGTCGGTATTCGCGGCCGGCGGCAAGCCCTCCCAAGCCTACATGGGCGGCTCGCTAAAGCAGGAGTTCAGTTCGTTTACCGGGATCGCCGAAATTCGAACCGAAGCGGCTGGCGGCAAGATGGCCACCATCTACGGCGCCGCCGACGCGTATCTGTCGGACTTCGGGATGCTGATGCTCATTCCGCACCAGTACAGCTTCGCGCGGGACTGCATCATCATCGACCCGGAAATGTGGGCTGTCGCGACCCTTCGTGGACAGGAAGCCGTTCCGCTGGCGAAGACCGGCGATGCGGACAAGTTCCTGATCACGGCGGAAAAGACGCTGGTCTCTCGTAACGAGGCCGCGAGCGTTTTCCTTCGCGATCTCCAGTAGGATTAAGGGATGGGGGCGGCTTGGACTGTCGCCCCCGCTTCTTTATCGGCCCTTTCTTGCGCGTATTTATCGGCCAATCTTCCGTGATGAACGTGCAATTCAGCAAATTTTTGCGTTAACGTTGTAAGGCCCAAGCCTATTTGGCACCTTTTATTATGTAGCGCGCCATAGTGTTGGTGCCGTCGCATATGATAACCGGCGCGTTTAGCAGTATAAAGATTATCTAACATTATGCGACCGACCCCGTTTCTTCCGTGATCAGCAAATAGTCGTTGGGCGCAACAACTTCGGTTTGTATCGTCCCGGTTTCCGCGTCGTAATAGCTTCTTAACATGTGGCTTGGCGGTAGTTTTTTTGTTAGTTCAAGCATTTCTTCTACGGCAGCGCGAGCAAATATTCTAAATGCTCCCACGCCGTAGAGGCCACGCTCAACAGCGTCTTCCCAAGGAATGGTGCGTTCGTTTTCGGCCCAACCAAATGCAACGTCTTCGGCGTTCCACATCGCCTTAGCTACTCGGTCAATCATTTCGCTAACTAGATCACGATTGCTCATCGCATCATCCTCCCAATCCATCGCCTGACGTCGATGCGCCAACGTCCGATCCGTATAACGGCGCCGAAGTAGGGTGTGAGGCGAAACATCCGCAGATTTTACCACCAACCGCCGCCCGGTCCAACGGCACAGCGGCTAAACTGAAGGAAATCCCATGTCCGAAACCGCCCCCGAGCCCGTGAAGCGCGGCCCCGGCCGGCCGCCGCGCGCGGTTGGTCAAGCGACCATTCCGGTTGATGCTGTCGAGGTCCGCATCACCAAGATGGGCCACCACAAGGTGTTCACCGGCCACACGCCTGCGCATCGCCGTCCGGAAATGGATGATGAGTTCGGCGACCCGAAGGACAAGCACTGGTTTCCGACCTATCCGAAGGACACCGTCGTCTCGCTTCCGCGCAACGTGGCGCTAGCCCTTGAAGACAAGGGTTTCGCGGAGATTCAGGAATAATGACCCGTCGTCTCCTTTACCGCTCTTCGGGTGGGATAGACCACTATTGGGTCGGCAACGGAGACGGCACCTACACGATCAGCTCGGAACAGCGTGTTGACGTCATCCTGGACAAAAACCGGGCCATGGCGAACCACAACAACGGCTACTCTCCGTCTAGGGAAATGCGCCGCGTCGGGTCGATTCCCAACATCGTGGCTCTAAAATGGCTGAAGGAAGAGGGATGGTGGTGTTTCGAACCCGCTAACGCCGACAAGCTGATGAGGAAGCTGAACGATATCGACTACCGGTGGCTTAGGACGGCCCCCGGTCGCCTCGGCATTTCCAACGGCGTGGTGCGATAATGGGTCTTTACACCTACACGACCCTGCAAGCGGCCATCGCAACGCTGCTTGTGCGCACGGATTTGTCCGCTTCAATTCCTGGCTATATCGCGCTCGCCGAAGCGCAGATGAACCGGGAACTGCGAACCCGTCATCAAGTCTGTCGCAAACAGGTGATGATTTCGGGCGAAACAATGCCGTTGCCCTGTGAGTTTAGGTCCGTTCTGAGCTTCCGCACGCGCTGGGGAAAGCTTCAGTACCTTTCACCCGAAGGCATCGCCGAAAAACACGCCCATGGTTATGAGGCCACGGAATATGGCGGTAATGGAACGGGCGTTCGATATTATTCGATCGTCGGCAATGAGTTTCTGTTTCACCCCAGACCCGCTCAACCCGTTCCCGCCACCCTGACGGTTCGTCAGACCATTCCGTCTCTCTCCACCTACAATCCGACCAACTGGCTTCTTGACCGCCATCCCGACGCCTATCTTTATGGCGCGGCTCTTCAGTCCGCGCCTCAGCTCCAGGACGACGAGCGGATAGAGGTGTGGGGCGACATTTTCTCGACCATCCTGAAGGCCATTTCGGCCGAAGAAATGGGTATGATCGAGGATAGTCTTCAAACCCAGTCGGGAATTTCGGACGGCACTTGGGGCAACGGCTGGCGTCGATCTGCCGGCAGTCCATACTAAGGATCATCTCGCATGGCCGACTCCGTCACAACAAATTACGGTTGGGCTTACCCTACCGTGGGCGGAGATTCCGCAGTCTGGGGCAGCACGCTCAACACAACAATCATCGCCATCGACGCCGACTTGAAAGAGGTGGCGCAGAGCGTTCCGAGCTATACCGCAGTCCAACAGGGCGGCGGCGCGGGCATGGCGACGACCGGCGTGCAAATCGGCGCCAATACGGCTGGGTCGGCCTTGTTGGCCGAGGTCGGAACGACGCCGTACGGATTTCTGCTCCATTCTTCCTTTTCGTCGGGATCGGCCAACCAAGGCGGCGCGGTCACAATAAGTGCCTCGGCCCCATCGGGCACGCCGAATGACGGTGATCTCTGGATAGAGCACGTCTGACCGATGGGCCTTTCAGTTGGCGTAGGCGGGGCGTGGAAGGGCGTCCAAAGCGCATTTGTAGGCGTTGGTGGCGCCTGGAAGGCTGTCCAAAACATATGGACCGGCGTGGGCGGCGTTTGGAAGCTCGCCTACAGCGCGCTCAGCGTGACCGTTTCGCCCAATCCAGCGTTTGCTTCTGCTAGCAGGCCGGCCGTTGTTTACGTTTATCCGACCGCCATCGTTTCGGGCGGCTCCGGGTCTTATACTTATGCGTGGTCATTTGTAAGCGGAACGGCGCTGACCGTATCGGGAACCAGCACGGCTACTCTGACGGCAGAGCACGTTGTTTCACCTTCCATAAACGAAGTGACGGCAGTGTATCAAGTTCTAGTTTCGGACGTAATCACCGGCTCATCTGTCGCAGTCCAAGTTGATATCACCCTCACCTACGCAGGTGGCTGATGGGATCAAGCTTTATTCCGTTGGCCATTCCGCCTGGCGTCAAGAATGTAGGAACTCCGTACAGTTCAAAGGGACGCTGGTATCTGACGAGCTTGGTTCGTTGGCGCGATGGCGACATGCGGCCCGTGGGTGGGTGGACGCCTCGTGGGCCTGCCGGTATTTCAGGCATGGGCCGCTGCATTATTGTCTGGCGCGACAACGCCAATAATATTTGGGTCGCGGTCGGAAGCGAGCAGGGCCTTTACGTTCAAGCTCGAAGCGGCGTCTCATCCACAATCACGCCGTTTGGCTATACGGTCGGACAGCAAAATGCCGCCCTGTCAGCCGGTTATGGATACGGTTTTTACGGCGCTGGTCTCTATGGCGAAAGCCCGCCTGCGGACAATGAACTCCAAGACTGCACCACCTGGGCGCTCGACACCTTTGGCCCGTATCTGATCGGCGTGGCCTCGACCGACAATTATATCTATGAGTGGCAGCTTAATATCGCGACTCCAGCCGCAAAAATCACCAATGCGCCGACCTGCTATTCGTTAGTCGTCACGGCAGATCACATCATCATGGCCCTTGGGGCGAATGGCGACCCTCGCCAAGTCGCGTGGTGCGACCAGGCCGACAATACGCAGTGGACAGCATCCAACACGAACACGGCCGGCTCGAATGAGCTCAGCACAAGTGGTCGGCTGATGTGCGGCAAGAACATTCTGGGGGGCACGCTTCTTTGGACGGACGCCGACCTCTGGATCGCGATCAACTCGCAAAACCAGCTCATTTACGCGTTCACGAAGGTCGGAGATGCGTGCGGAATTATCTCGCGTCTCGCGGCCGTCACTTTGGGCGCGCGAGCGATCTGGATGGGCGAAAATAGCTTTTATAGCTACAATGGCGCCATCGTCGAGCCGCTTGACTGCGAAGTCGCCGATTACGTGTTCTCAAACATCAACCTTGACCAAAAATCCAAGGTTTCCGCTTTCAGCAATTCGCTCTTCAATGAGATTTGGTGGCTGTATCAGTCCAATGCTGGAACGGAAATTGATAGCTACGTCTATTATGACTACCAGCAAAACATCTGGGGCTTTGGCAGCTTGCCAAGGGTTTCGGGGTTTGATCGAGGCGTCCTGAACTATCCCATTATGGTGGGGGAAAACGGCGTTATCTACGAACACGAAACGGGGTTTTTATGGGACGAGCAATTTCCCTTCGCGACGTCAGGACCGGTGGAAATCGGAAACGGCGATAATGTCGCCTGCGTCAAGGGCCTGATCCCCGACAACATCCCATTGGGGGATTTGAACGTGTCGTTTTCGGCTCAGATGTATCCGAGCGCCGAAGCAACGCCCTTTGGACCCTACACGCTGGCGCCCAAGACGGACTTCCTTTTCAACGCCCGCCAAGCCCAGATCGAAGTCTCCACGACGTCGAATGAGGATTTTCGGTTTGGAACCTATCGGTTGATCACCGCGCCAGGGAGTAAGCGATGAGCCTTCAGCTTCCCGCCGCTCCAGCGACCTATGATCAAGCCAACGAAACCCGCACCCGCGCCCAGCTTCTCCAGGCCGATCGGTTTAACCGAAAGACCGGGCAGAACGTGGATATGAAGGGCGCCGCGCTTTACCTCTACGACTCAACGGGCAAGCGCTACATCGTTGGGGTTTCGACGGCTGGCGCGCTGACTGTCACGGCAGCCTAGACATGAACCTTTCGGTTCACGACCCCAAACTTCAAGAAGCGGGAATTGCTATAGAAATCACCGGAAATCACGCGACACTCACCCTTAAAACGGGAATGACCGTGGCGGTATATACAGATGGTCAAACGCTTATGTTTTTGCCCGAGCGTTCGGTGGGCCAAAGGTATGCTTTAGCCCATATGGGATTGCGGGATTTCAGTTCGTGACAGATCGATTTGAGACTGAGTGGGCGCGGTGTTCGCCTTGGATAGAATCCGCACTGGTTTATGCAAGGGGAACGCATAGCATCGACGACGTCAAGGCGGCCGTTATCGCCAACAAGGCTTGGTTCTGGCCTGGCGAGCGATCTGCGGCCGTTACTGAAATCAGGACGTATCCACAGTTCAAAGAGTTTCATATCTGGCTTGTCGGCGGCGAGTTGGACGAACTCGTTCACAAAATGCTTCCCGTGGGGGAGGCATATGGACGCGCGGCTGGGTGTACAAGAGCGACTTTCGCCGGTCGCCCAGGTTGGGGTCGGGTATGTCGATCAATTGGCTATGAGCCGCTTTGGAATGTCTGCATGAAGGAGTTTTCGGCATGAGTGGCGGCGGCTCTTCGTCCAATTCCCAACAGCAATCGCAGGAGACGTCCGCGATCAATCCGCAGGTGCTCTCGGACGTGCTGGGAAATTATTCCAATGCGCAATCCGGCATCGGATCTTCGACCTACAGCCCCCTAACGGCTGGGCAGATTTCTACCTACGAAAACCCATATCAGTCCGATGTCGTCAACAGCACAATGGCGGCGCTTCAGAACCAAAATCAGCAGCAGACGAGCCAGAATGGACTGGCTGCCGGCGCGTCAGGCGACTATAATTCAAACCGCCTGGGCGTTCAAAACGCTTTAACAAACCAGCTTTATAGCCAAACGGCTGCACAAACGCTGTCTCAACTTGAAAACCAAGATTATAATCAGGCATCTTCGACAGCGCAGACTGAAAATACGGCAGAAAACCAATATCCATTGGCCATTCAAGCGCTGCTAAACCAAACTCTTGGGCTCGGCACCGCCAATCAGAGCCAAGGCACAAGCAGCGGAAGCGGAAGTTCGTCGAGCTACAACGCCAATTTTAGTCCGTTTTTCGACTAGGGGTCGCCATGACAGATGTCGCGCCCTCGGGCGGCTATTCGCCGACTGGATGGTTTGGTTTGAACGGATCGGCTGGCGCCTTTCCTGATATCGCCAAAGGAACGGGCTCTCCCGTCCTGGACGCAATGATCGCGGGATTTCAAAGCGGCGCCCCCCAAAACGGCGCTCCGCCATCGCCGTCGCCGAATTCGCCGAGCGCCGCGCCTTTTGATGCGAACGCCGACGCCGGCGCCTATGCGAATTTGCCCAGCGCTCAGCAGGCCGCTTTTTGGTCGGGCAATCCTCAAGGCGCACCAGCGGCGCCCGCCAACGCCGCGCCGCTTGCGCCTGCAATGGCGAGCGCGCCTCCCATGGCAAACCAAGCGCAACCGCAGCTGGTTTCGCCGCAGGCCGGTGCGCCGATCAACAATGGCGCGCAGCCTATGGGATTGCCTCCAGTGCCCCAGTGGAGCGGCCCCACGGGCGCGGCTGCGGGGCTAGACACGTTTTTTACGCATGGCCGCTTTCGGGCTCAGGCTGACGATCAATACGCGCGCCAGCTTCAGGCCTACAGCGTCGCCTTACAGCGCGCCCAATTCCAGCGCGCGGCGTCCTACGTCGATCAAACAGTCACTGATCCGCAGCAACGCGCTGTCGCCATGGCCGATCCGGTTGGATACGTGTCGAAGATTGAGGAGGCGACCGGCCAAAGGATGCTGCCCTACACCCTAAAGCAGGGTGAGGAGCGCGGCCAAGGCCAGGGGGGCGGTCCTGCGGACTACAATCCGCTTTTTGATACGTCCAGCGGTCGCTTTGTGGCCCCAGGCGGCCCCACAGGCATGATGGCTTCGGCTGGCGTTGGCGGAGACGTGAAGGTCGATCCGACGACGGGCGCAGTCGTCAGTTCCCGTACAGGCGTGGCGGGGTTTGTGCCGGTTCCGCAAAAGGTCGCTCCCGGCGAAAGCCTGGACGCTTACAACGGCGCTGGCGCTGGCGCCGGCGGAATGTCGCCGGTAGGCGTTCCTGGCCAAATGGGCCTCGCACCCATTCCCGGCCAAAACGCAACGCCGCCCCTTGGGACGACGCGGGGCGACCGCAACCTCAACCCGACCAACCTGAAGCCGCCATCGGGGCCGCAGTTCAACGGAACAGCCGGCGTCGATCCGAACGGCTACCTTAAATTCGACAGCGTCCAAAGCGGCATTCGTGCGGCTGATCTGAACCTTCAGTCCTACGCCAAGCAGGGCGTCAACACACCTCAGGCCATCGCCCAGCGCTGGGCGCCGAACGCGCCGCCTTCCTATGCGGCGGGAATCGCGAGCGCGGCCGGCGTTGCTCCTGATCAGCCTGTAGACCTAACCAATCCCGCCGTTCGCCAAAAGGTGCTGCAGGGCATCATAGCGGGCGAAGGGACCATGCGGGGCGTTGGTGGCGCATCAGGCGCTCAACCGGGCGCCGTCGCGCCTCAGGGCGGTTCTGGCGCCCCTACAATCACGCCCTTGGTACAAGGCCGCGGGTATAGCGCGCCGCAAACTGTAATGGGCTCGGATGGCAAGCCGCTACCAGGTCAGTACGTGATCGCGCCAGATGGCAAACCCACACACATCGACGGCACGGGGATGACGCCTTCGGACGCCCTGTCCATGGGCAAGAGCGTTCGGGACGATAAAAGCTACACGGAAGCGCAGGAATCAAACGCGGCCTATAGCGCTATGATCAACCTCGCTCAACAGCCGCAAGGCGGTATGCGAGCTTACGCTTTGCGCGACACGTTCGCCCGCACGATCAATCCAGGCGCCGTCGCTCGGGCCGGGACGATCGAAGCGATCAAAAATTCCCAAGGCGTTCCCGAAAACATCAAGGCCTACTTCATGAACCTCAAGGGCGATGGAGATGTACCGCCCAAGATCGTTCAGCAAATCCTTGATGCCGCCCAGCCGTTCGCGGCGTCTCATTGGCAGGAAGCGAACGCTCTAAACCAGCGATACGCAGCGGTTGCCCAGCGTAATGGCCTTGACCCCGATTTGGCGACGGCTCCGCTTTCCGACAAGCCGAAACGCTTCAGTATGTCCGTTGGAAAGGCGCTTCCCGATCAAGGCGACGTGGTCAAGGGTTATAGGTTCTTGGGCGGCGATCCGTCTAAGCCGCAAAGCTGGGTGAAGGCTCAATGAGCGGACCTTGGGACGATTATGCGCCCCAACAACCCACAGGCCAACAAGTCGGCGCGGCGCCACAGTCTGCGCCGTCACCAACACCGGCTGATGGCGCGCCAGATACCTATCAAGGCGCGCAAAAGGTCGTCGCTTCGGACGGAACGATCGCTTATCGACGCCCGGACGGCTCGCTTTCGCTAGTTGGTAATCCTAACGGCGCGACTTCAGTCGATCCCGCAACGGGAGCTACTGAGGTTACGATAGGCGCCTCTTCAAATCCCGATGCGCTTGCGGAATATGACAAGGCGCACCCATACCAAGCGCCCGCGCCAGCCCAACCCAGCTCTGGCGTTCCCGCAGGCGCGCCACAGGACAATACGCCTCCGTGGGCCGACTATGCGCCGCAGGGCCAATCTCAGGGCGCGCCTCAGAAGGATGATCTTCTGGGTCTCCAATGGGGAATAAAGCGGCCCCTCGACAACGCTGCGGCATGGGTTGAGAGCGGATTAGATAAGTTGGGCGTTCCAGTTTCAAATACCGAGCACGCCCTTGGGTTTCAGTCTGCGCAAGACGTTCGAAACCAGGATCTTCAATACCTCAAGTCCAAGGCAGCGCAGGGCATTACGCCAGGAATTGCGGGCCAAATGGCTGGCGACGTCATCGGTACGCTCCCCACGTTGATGCTGCCTGGCGGCGCGCTTATTCAAGGCGCTGCGGCCGGCGCACTGACGTCCGACGATCAATCGCTTCCTGGTGTTGCGGCGGGAGCGGCGTTGGGTGGCATCGGCGGCAATGCCGCTGACATGCTTACGTCGGGCGTCATCAACACGGTTGCGCCGAGAATCAGCGCTGCCGCGCAGTCCCTTTTGGATCGAGGCGTTCCGCTTACAACGGGGATGATCGCCGGCAGTAAAGGCCTGCTAGGCCGCATTGAGCAACTTGGCCAAAACGTTCCCGTAGCTGGCGAATTGATCCGCAAGCGTGGAAATGAAGCGTTGACGGGCTTTAATTCGGCCGTAGCGAATGAGGCCCTTGCGCCTATCGGTGCGAAAGTGGCGCCGGGAACGTCTGGTCACGAACTCTACCAGAACGCAAAACAGGCCATCGGTGATGCCTATGACGCGGTAGGCAAGGGCGCGGCCGTTCCTCTGGACGGCCAATATGCCGCCGACATGATGTCGGTTCATCATGACGTAAACGGACTGCCAGTCGATCTCCAAAATCGTTTCAGTCGCGTTGTGAGTCGTGAGGTGACAGGTCGCGTCGATCCAACGGTTGGGGGATTTACGTCCGAAGGCATCAAGGACGCCAAGGCGGCCCTTAACAAGGAAATCGCCAAGGTCAAAAACCCAACGCTTTTCGAAGGCGACTACGCGGACGCTTTGAAGTCCACGCGCAACGCCCTCACGAGCGCCCTCGGTCGCACGAGCCCAGAAGCACAAGCTCAGCTCGCTGCCGCCGATGCCGCCTATCCTCGTTTCAAGGCATACGAAGGCGCCGTCAAAAACTCCACGCAAAACATGACGACGCCCAACGGCTATTTCACGCCCCAGCAACTTCAGGCGGGGATTAATGCCGGCGCAACGAACAGCCAACGCGCCGCGGCCGCAAATCCGCTTCAAGCGCTCGCCGAGGCGGGTAAGGAAATTCTTCCACGGCGCTACAAGGACGTCATCAGCCCCATGCAGGCGGCAATTGAGGGCGGCGTGGGGGCTGGCGTTATTGGCTCGGACGTTCTTGGCGGCCCTCACGCCGGCATGGCGCTAGCGGCGCCCGCTGCGGGGCTTGGGCTGCTCTATACGAAGCCAGTCCAGGACGCCCTAAGGAAGTCGCTCGTCAAATCTGCGGCCGCACGGAAAGCGCTGGAGGCGGCGCTTGGCGCGCCGTTGGAGAAATTTACGAACCCACCGGCCCGCTTGCTTGGCTCTGCGAGCACTAATGCTCTCAACGCTGCTTATCTTAATCCGCCCCTCTCGAATCAGGCGCTCGCGCCGACGCGCTGACCAAGCCCGCAAGCAGGCGCCGATCGTTCCTTGCGCAGCCCCGACAAACAGTATCTCGCCCCAGTTGTTCATCTGGGACTTGTCGGAACTGACGCTGGAGCGGTGGGCGCTGGAACACAAAGCTGAATCACGCGGGCGGCCAAGTCGAGATCGCCAGCCTTTAGCGCTACCTGCCTAGCGTCCTCGCATTTTCCATCGGCAATTAAGCGTCCAACTGTCTTTTTTCGTTCTCGATCCGCCAAAACCACCCAAAACGGTTTTCCGCCTCCACCAGCCGAATAACAGGTAGAGCCGGTAGCCGGCATCATCGGATTGTTTGGGTAGCATTGAGTTTGCGCAACGGCGCCGTGCGCAGTGCAAAAAGCGACAAAGCCGCCAATCATCGCGCGTGCTGATTTTTTCATTTCCAATTCCATAACCCAAAACTCCCGGAGGCGCCATGTCGTGCGGATCAACGCTGCGCGCCCGAAGGAATGCTGACTTTCAGCGTGTCTACCAGTTCTATTTCCAGGGGATAGTCCTTCCGCTCACGGGCTACGGGGCCACGTTCAACGTCTACACCGCGCCCGGCACATCCCCGATCCTTACGGTGATGACGACGCCTTCTGGAAATGGGTCAGCGATCACATTTACCGACGCAAGCGGATATTTCGAAGTTTATATCGCCAAGGCTGATGTTGCGGCGCTTCCGACGAACCCCACAAGCAGCCTACCAAATCAGCTTTTCTACGATCTGCTTTTAGAGAACGCCGACGATGTGACGGGCTGTCTGGTCGCGGGTTCGTTCATTGTCTACCCGTCCGGCTACGGCAATGAGTGTGACGATCAAGAACAGATTGATTTCGACCTTGGCCTTAGCTCAATCCAAATTCAGGTCTACAGCGGCCTTTCATATATCGACGCCCAAAACGCCGTAACAAGCATATCGGATGCCGAAGCGCTTTTGGCTGAAGTTCAGGCCTTGGTGCTTTCGATTGGCGGCGCCGGCGCTTTGGCCGGCAAGATGAATGTTGATCTCAGCAATCTTGAGACGTCATCGGTCGAGTCGTCTACCTGGAACGCGATCGGCGCGAACCTGCTGTCTACATCCTCGCTTCCCGGCGTTCTGACGGAATAGCCCTATGAAAATCAAACTGATATGCGCTGCGTTGGGGGCGTGCTTCGTCGTGTCCGAAGCGCAGGCTCAGACTGCTGTAGGCAACCTGCCGAGCCAGGGAACGCCTGCGGCAAGCCAGGTCGTGCCTTGCTCAACGCCTAACGTAACGGGATCGACCAAGGGATGCACGCTTACCCAGGTCGTCAACACTGGTCTTGGCGTAACGCCTGGCGCGTTCGGCCTTAGCATTCTGGGTGCGTCAACCCAAGGCGGCGCTCAATCTTTGCTGAACCTAGGGACAGCCGCTTATCAGCCCACGACGGCGTTCGACGCGGCCGGCGTCGGCACCAACTCCAGCAACCAACTGAGCGGTACGTTGCCCTCGGGGCGGTTAAGCGGCGCCTATTCCGGCCTAATTCTATCGTCTGGCCAAATCACCGGAGGACTTGGGTATACGCCGCCAACGCCGACCGGGGGCTATGCCACCGGTACGTGGGGCATCAGCATCACCGGCAACGCAGCCACGGCGAGCGCATCCCCACTTTCGGGCATCACCGGCGCGGGTACAGGCGTTTTGACGGCGGCTGGCAACGCGATCAACACCGCGGGCGGCTTCGCGACGTCGGGCGGGGCATTTAGCATCGCGGCGGCCACTGGGCTCACATCCTCTCAAATAAATACCGCCCTATCGGGTCAAACTCTTGTAGTACCCTATCTCGATTCGACAATTGCAACTCTTGGTTCGAACACCTCAACGGGGGGCATTAATGTAAATGGACCTGCTGGATCAAACCGCGTTTTGTTTTCTGAAAGTGCAGGCGTTCAAAGGTGGGGCATATTCCTCGCAGAAGGAAACGCGGAAACGGGATCAAACGCCGGGTCTGATTTTAGTGTTATATCCTATACCGATGCTGGCGCTTATCTAGCTACTGTTTTTCAGTGTGTTAGGTCAACTGGAGTGTGCCAGTTTTCTCAAACCCCTACCGTCAACGGCGTACCGCTCGCGACCGGCGGCGGCACTACAACCTCTTATTCGGCAGGTGCGAATTTACTTTTAACTGGGACGGTTTTTTCTTTGGCGAGCGCTCCTACCGTAAATACTGCGGCCACGGGTACAAACACTACGCAAGCGGCCTCTACAGCTTTTGTGCAAGCACAACTTTCAAGCAGCCTTTCGGCATATGCGTCCCTTTCTGGGGCGGCGTTTACGGGGCCTGTTTCGAGTACAAGCGCGTCATTTTCAGATGGAACAAACCCACTAAATTTCTCGGGCCTCACGACAGGAGACACGATTTACTGGCATGGTTCGGGCGGCAGTGGTGATAATGTTGTGTCTATTATTAAGGCGGGTACTGGAAATTATGCTTGGGTTTTTCCAGGCTCAATTAGTGGTACGACACTTCAGCTTAGCGGCAATCTATCTGTAGCGGGATCAAGTAATTACACGGGCACGAGCAATTACACGGGCACGAGCAATTACACGGGCTCGACCAATACTCAAGCCTGCAACGGTTCATACGCCAACTTCTGCGGAGCTTACTCCACCACAGCAAACGGCCAATCTCAGCAATATGGAATGTTTGTTCAATTAAATGTAAATCCGAATACACAAGGTGGAACATATGAAGGAGTAGCAGGTCAATTTTCTAGCTATTGCTTTTCTGGAGCGCCCGAATGCTGGGGCTTGGTTGGAACCGCGACGTTCGGGAGCGGCTCATACGGCGGCTACGCCTTAGAGCTCGATATTGCTAACAGCGTCTGTAATCCAGGCGTTCCCTATTTAGGCGCGCCAAGCTCCCAGGGTTGCCCTATGCAAGCCGCGAGCGGGTTGCTGATAGATGGCGTCGTGACGTCTGGCACCTATCCTAACCAAGCGGCCATCAATGTGGAAAACAATGGTCCTTATACGTCCTGGAATGTCGGGCTGCATTTTGGGCAAAACGGGTCAGCTTCTCAGCCAGGTATCGCCGTGGCGACGATTGATGATCACACCTCATCCCCGACGGTATTCCTGATAGGCAATCAACACACCCACTTTTACTCGCCGGATACGACCACAAGCGGACTAACCGCATCCTATACCGGCACGATGTGGCACAGCGAGCTGACCGTGGGCGGCTCAGATTTATCAGGCACGATCCTGAGCCTGCAAAACGCCGTAGCGACCTGCCTGCACACGCCCATCACGTCCTCGGAGACGGTGGCTTGCTCGTCAGACATCATCTGGAAAACCGATATCGCGCCCCCATCGGCCGCGCTGCCTTATTTCCGCAGCATCGTTCTGCACGACTACACCATCAAGTCCAACGGCCAGCGCTACTATGACGGCCCCATCGCTCAGGAGCTTGAGGTCTCGCGACCCGAAATGGTGCATGTGGGGCCAGATGGCACGCTGCTTGCCGACGAGCCGGCGATATGGCGCGTGGTCGAGGCGATCAAGGAGCTGGACGATGACCATCAGGCCACCGCAGCCCAGATCGCCGCCCTAAAAGCGCTGAGCCGCAGACAACAATCCCAAATCGCCGCCCTCAGTTCGGGTGCTGCACGAGGGACTGCCGCACCCGCCAACGATAACGGCGTACTCGGCTTCTTTCGCCGCCTTATCGCTCGCTAGAAAGGAAACGAAGATGGATAAGGATTCTCAGTTTGCCATAGTAGGAGTTGTAATTCTTATTTTGCTATTGGCTGTGTGGATTTGGTGTTTGTATCAGCAACTGATCTTTTATTATGCTAAAATAAAGCGGCTGCAAACCTGGCCAAGGGATGCCGTGTTAGAAGCTACAAACATTATTTTAGATGCAAATATTGATATTGACGAAAAGCGCGCGGCGAGCATTGCCCAGGTCCTCCTTGATGCCGGTTGGCAACCGCCTTTAATTTTACAGATACAGCACGCGCAAAACGAGGCCGGTCCTCTCACCGAGCCCAACTCTTAGGCGATTGACGACCGCCTTCAGCCGTCAAGCCATAACGCAACCTCCTCACCGTAAAAGGAAACCGCCCCGTGATCTTCGCTCTTATCGCCGCAGCGCTTGTGGCGCTTCCCTCCCCGTCGGTTAAAGGGCGGCCCACGATAGCGCTTATGGCATTCCCATCCGTCTCGTTTGAAGGCCTGCCCGCGGTGGCCAAGCCTAAAGACGCCATGATTGTAGATTACGGCGGTTTCCATACTTCGGACCTAAAAGTTGGGTTATATTTCTATATGTTAGAAGACGGTCGCTCGAACTCGTCACCACTCGGATCGATAATAATAAAGCCAGACCCCAGCGGCAAAAACCACGCGGAACACGACGTCGTCATCGACGTCCATGGCAAATACGCGGGCTGTTTTTGGGAACTGGTAGCCCCGATCAGCAAAGAGCACATTTGCGCGCTCTGGTACGATGGCGAAACCGAGACGCCACCTGCGCACGCAGCCGCCAAGCCTTAATGCACAAACCCTGACCTTAAAAGGAATGCCGCCATGTTCATAAACTTTCTCGCCGCCGCCGCCGCCGCCGCCGCCGCCGCCTCAGCTTCGGCGCCAGCGACCAAACCCGACGCGCCAATTGCGCCAACCAAGCCAGCATCTGCGCAACAAATCACTGCGCAAACACCCCTGACGGTGACCTTTACGGCCGGCTTCCTGGAAGGCATCAAGGCGGCGGTCCACGCCAAATACCCTGGCGACGAAGCCGACCCGGTGATCAAGGTCATCACAGACCAGGAAAACGAGGCCGTCTCGAAGGTGCAATCGGCGCCGAAGAAGTAAGGCGCGCTCATAAGCGCTAGCCCATTCGCGCGGCCCGCAGCATTTTCTGCGGCATTTTCAGATGCCTTAATAGGAGCATTAGATGTCTCAAATTCCGCAGAATGCTTATGCCTTGGTTTTGATTGGGCTCGGTGTGTTTGCCTGCGCTCTCAAAATGCCAGATTGGATTTGCCACGATTTGATCGGCGCGGGGCTGTTGACATTCAATACCCAAACAAAATCGGCGATGCCGTGACATCGGTCAAAATCAAGTCATTAATTCAGAATGACGCCAGACGGCGAACTGTAAAGCGTAAGGGGCCGTCTATGGTCGCCACAAAATTACCAGATAATCCAAACCCATCCAATGCCGATATCATGGCCGTTCTTCGTGAAACTCATCGATGTGTAGATGAGGCGCGAAATGAAATGAAAGTCGTAGCGGAGACTGTCAAAACCCTTGCGGAGACTGTTAAAGATGATCGCATAGCCGCAGCAGCGGCGGTCGATGCGGCAGAAAGCCTTGTCCACAAAATTGATAAGGCGGCCGGCGAGCGGATGGCAATTATCGAAACAACGCTCAAGGCTATAAGCGGAAGCATGGGAATAAAGCCCACCGAAGATGGGACGATGCAACCGGTAAAGCGGTTCGGATCGCAGCCGCCTGGCGTAGTGATAGCGCAGATTGTGGGCGCAAGCGGCGGAGCTATGCTCCTAGTCAAAGCGGTGGGACCGCCGTTTATGAATTTCATTCAAGCAGTTTGGACGGCGATCGTACACTAGCGTGCGCCTGTTTGGGCGCCGCGCCGACCTCGCAAGGAAGCCCTGATACGCGGCGCCCCTTCAGGCGATCAACTCTGAAGCCCTTTCGGGTTTTAAATCCGCGAACCAAGTGTGCGCGCCGAGACGAGCCATCGCGGGCGATTTTTATACCCGCAAAACCCACCAAAAGCCAGGAGATCAATGATGACGACTCCTTATGTCGCCCAAGACATCGGTCATGACGAGGGCGGTTTCAGGTCTGAAGCCTATCCAGATCCCGACACGGGCGCCGCGCCCTGGACCGTAGGTTTTGGCGAGACCGGACCCAGCATCGGGCCTGACACCACGATGACGCTTGATCAGGCGACCAATTTCCTGAACGCTCAAGTTCAGCAGATCGAACATCAGCTCGACCTCGCGATTCCCTGGTGGCGCCAGATGAACGACGCCCGCCAGGATGTCTTTGTCAACATGGCCTACAATCTGGGCGTCCACGGCCTTCTCGAATGGCCGCTATTCCTCAACGCCTGCAAGGCCGGGGATTGGAATCTCGCCGAAGTCGACATGATCGGCACGCCAGGCAAGCCCGACAAGTGGGAGCGCCAGGTCAAGACCCGCGGCACGCGGCTGGCTAAACAGCTCGTGAGCGGCGTGCGGGTCGCGCCATGAGGCTGACCGATCTTGACCCCCGCTGGCTGATCAAAGACGGACGCCGCGTCGGCTTTATCTTTAGATCGCCAACGAGACCAAGCGAATGGCAGTCGTGCTTTCAACGCCCAACACCATCACAAGAGACGCAAGCCAAGTTAATCTCTGACGCGCTAGTTTATGCGCAGGAAGATGAATGGGATTGGCCACAGAACGCTCAGGGGTGCGATCCCAACGCTCATTGGGATGTTACGCCAGACCTCGCCCTCGCCGACTGGAACAATATCAGTGTCGTCCCCTCTTTGGATGGCTCGCGCGGCGGAAACTGGCATGGCTTCATCACCAATGGAGCGATCGTTGGCGGCCTCTGATGATGGGCGCTGGCGACCCCCGCCTGAAATGGTCGGCGAGGTCCGCCACTTGTCGCTGCGCATCGTTCAAATCGTTCGGCCGGTCGCCCGAGCTTTGGGCTACGCCATAGCGGTCCACGGCTCTTTAGAGCGAGATTTAGATCTGGTCGCCATCCCCTGGACGGACGAGGCCGTAGACGCGCTCGACCTGGTCAAGGCCGTTCAAGCCGAAATAACAGCCCATATCGGTGAGTGCTATCGGAGCTGCGATGAGCAGGTCGATCACAAGCCGCATGGCCGTTTAGCTTGGTGGCTGCACTTTCAAAATGCTGTTTCGACATGCAACGGCGCCTATCCATTCGTAGACCTTTCAGTGATGCCGCGCCGTGACGCCGGCTGAAATTCAACTCGCTTTTGGCGGTTCGGTGGCGCTCGCGTTTGTGGGCGCAGCCATCGCGCAGTGCGCCACACGAAAGGAAGCGTCGCTAAGGCCCGCTCCAACCGCGCCTTGGGATCACACCGCCCTAGATGCTCTCGGGCCTCCTGAACCTTCCCTCGCAATCCCAACACCTTCCCCGGCGTCGCCCCCGCCGGCAGAGGTTTCCTCAATCGGGGCAAATAAGGCTATCACCATGTCCTGGTTTTCCAACGCCAAGAATGCGTTTCTCTCCATGGTCGAAGGCAAGTCCGCCTCCACCAACATCATCGACAATCCTACCACGCCGCTTGAAATGACAGTCAACGCCGCGGCTTCCGTTCTGCTTCCCGCAGCAGCGGCGCTTACGCCTAACTCCGTCGCGGTTCCCATGGAAGCGCTGAACGCTGTCGCCCAAGACCTGACGCATCCTGCCAGCGCGTCGCCGGCCGTGGTGGCGACCCAACTTGGCGCCAGCGCCAAGACCAGCGTGCAGAACTTCCTTACCTCTGAAATCGGCGCTGGCAATACGCAGCTCGCAGACGCAGGTTTGCAAGCCTTGGCCACGTTCGCGATTTCGGCGATGTCGTCGAGTTCAAACAAGACCGAGCAGCAAATCGCTATCGCTCTTGATGGGTTCACTGCCGCGCTCTAACCGCATTGTTCTAGCATCGCACTTACATTGCCCCGCTCGGCTTCGGCTGGGCGGGGCTTTTGGCGTTTTCAGGGGGCATAGACCGTCCAACTCAACCTCAAACACCCTGTAAAAAGTGGGGTGAATATAGCCGGAACAGTTGGACGACACCCTTAAAATTCAATGCTAAACGTCAGATTTACACCGAGAGGGTCGGGGGTTCGAATCCCTCGCCGCCCACCAGATTCTAAAGGACTTTTTAGCTTTCGTGGCCAAAGCCGTCCAACTTTCTACCGGGAACCGTCCAACTTCTGTTCGTGCACGGTTCCATTCACGCCTTGATGAGTCCCCGCTTGATCTGCGCGTTTCGAGCGACTTGGCTGTCGCGTGGAAGGTACTTTTCCAGAATGTTCGTGGCGGAGCGCAAACTGTGTCCAGTGATCGCGGCGATCTCTGGTATTTCGCAGCCAGCGCGTGCGAGCTGGACGACGCAGCTATGTCTCAGCCACCGCATCAAGAGTCCCTTTCTGGCCCCGTCCCTTTCGGCCTGATCACGAACTTCGCTGAACACATGGCTAAGCCGATCTGAGGTATAGGCCTTACCTGTCACCTCATCCCGAAACAGAAAGAGCGCGCCATCGCCAGATGCGTTCAGGAGATCCCTCAGATTGTCTGAGACGGGCAACGTGACGTAGGCATTGGTCTTCTGTTGGCGAAACCGAAACATCCCCTCAGCGGGCAGATATTCGGCGCCAGGCCTAAATGATCTAACGTCGCCGAGCCGTTGGCCGATTTCCCATTCAAGCAGAATCATGAGCGCGATTGAGGGACGCCCCATGTCGCGCGCGACGGTGACGAAAGCGTCTATATCGGATTGCTCCCACACGCCGGCCATGGACTTTGGGACGTAGATTTTGATCCCCTCGCAGGGATTGTCCTGGCGCCATTTCTTTTCTATGGCCCGTTGCATGATCTGGCGCAGCGCGTCATAGGTTGAGCGCTTCGTTTGCGGCTTGTCGTTATAGAGCGCGAGAAAGGCCTTAACGCGGTCCGTGGTGATGCTGGTCGGGTCTGGGTGGTGGTTCGCTTCTGACCAGGCGAGAATGGCGTTGATGCTGGTGGTGTAGTTGCTCTGGGTCTTGGCGCTAAGGTGCCCCCAATCGCTCTGCCAAGCCCGCACAAGGGCTTTTAGCGTGCGCCCAGTCTCCTGCGTCGGTTTTCCAGATCGCCGCTCCTGAAGCTCCTTATAAAGTGCAGCGGCGTCACGTTGGATTTCGGCGACCTCGCGCGCGTCGGTTAAGTCGCCCCGTCGCTTACCTTGGCGGGGAAGCGGGATTGCTGGAGACCAATCGGACGGCCGGAGCCTTTCGGGAACCTGAAACAGAACCCGATGCGTTCCGTCCCTTCGCGGCTTTAGGACGACGTAGCGCCCGAGTTCGAGCTTCACGGATGGCATCGGGATCGACGGCCCACGGATCTGCGTTAAGATTTTCATCGTGCGTCATCCCCAGGGCTTTGAGAACCGCGTCGCGGTCGTAAAGTGCGCCTGATCCACAGCGATCTATCGGCCGGGGCATTTTGCCCTCCGAAATTCGCTTCGTGAGCGTTGCTGAGCCATAGCGGGCGAGTTCCAACACCTCGCCTTTGGTCAGGCGCGGCGGCAGCGCCTCCAGTTCTCTAGCGGCCCCCATTACGCATCTCCCTCTGACCAACCGTCGGGATTCAGTTCAGGGCGTTTCCAGCCAGGGATAAGGCCGTCGCCGCCAATCTTGAATATGATGTAGTCGCCATAGCCATTCGTTCCGACTGCCAAAAAGCGAGGAACGTAGCCTTCCTTCATCGCTAAACGCTTGCGGTTGGCGTTCAAAAGCCAGTAGAAGCCATCATCGCAAACCTTGTAGTGAACATCCGCTTCAAGTCCGGTTGGCCAGTCGAGCACTCTGCCCGTTTCAAGCTCTATCGTCGGGCACCAATCTTCGCCTTGGCGGAGAGGCATTTTCCCATCATCGTCTTGGACGCCATTAAGCGTTCCGTCTTCCCAATAGCGGACGCCAGCGTGAACCTCTATGAATCGAGCTTGATCAAGATTGTTCACGGGGTACGGCGTCACCACACGGTAGGCGATGATGTCGTATCTACTTTGATTGCTCAAACGACCCCAAAAAAACATTTCGGCACTGCCTGTCTTAATGCTGCCGTCGCGGCATTTTATTTCGACCTGTTGGTAAGCTTTAACGGGGCGTTCGCCGCCGCTCCATGTGATCCACTCGGGCTGTTCAGGGTTAAACTGGATCATACCGGCACCCTCCATTCTGTTATCGGCGTATCGTATGAGAGCATAAGCGGGTGGCGCGGCTGCCCATCGTTCGCCACGCCTAAACACATCAGCGGCCGGCCAATTTGGCGGCAAAGACCCGCGACCTTGATCCACCGGCGCCGCAACGGTTTTGGCAGTTTGGCGAGCGGCCCCCAGGCTGCAATGACAGTGGGGGCGCACGCAATGATCTCAGCAAGGTGCGCGTCGTTGTCGGGGCCGATGGGGTCGCGCGCCGCTTTCAGGTCGCGGACATCGGTCGCCCGAAACGCAAATTTGTTGCCGACAATCGCCCATCCAGCACCTAGGCGGTTGCTAAAGCCAATCACCTTGCGGATTGTGGCGTCGTCCATCTGGTCGTTGGCCGTGGACGGGTTGACCATGATCCAAGCAATAGCTCCTGATCCGGCCAAATCGTGGCGCTCAAGGCGATAGCGATAGGTTCCGCAGGGAGATATGACGGCGCTTCCGTTTCCCACGGCCTAACCCTCCCCGCTCTGAGCAAGGGCGGCAAAATTCAAAATATGAGCCATGATCTGCTTAATAACGACCCACGGCACGAGGTATGGTTTTTCAAATACCGAAAACTCAAAGCGTCCTTGATACGCCGCTTTAGTAAATTCGGATGGGGTCAGCGCCTCCTCCAGCGCCCTCACCCTAGCCTCTAAGGCGGTAGCGCGAGCTTCGGCGGCTTCGGCGCGCTCCCGCCAGCCCTCAACTATTCCAGCCGCCTCCGACATCTCCAGCTTGCCCTTGGCTTCGCCGGCCTCGCGGGCGTACTTCGCGGTTTCTTTAAGGGCCGCGTCGCGTTCGGCCTCTGCAACTTCGGCGCGCTGATTACATTCTGCCACCCGAGATTCCGCGAGCAATGCATCTGTGCGCCATCCGTCCCTTTCGCGCTCCAGCTCCGCTATCCGCTCTGCCGCCTTGGCGAGGGCGTCGGCGGCGCGCTCTACATATTCGTCCTTCTCAGATAAAAATATCCATAAATTTCTGTGGGAATCATACCGCATTTTTGAGTGCAATCGCAGCAGTTCGATCAGTTCGGCGTTGTCGCCCATCACGCGCTCTCCTTTGGAGGTGAAAGAGGAAACATAAAATGCGTGGGAACGCCGATGACGATTGTGTCGTGTGGGGTCAGCCAGCAATCGCGGGCAGCGCTATATCGCGCATCGGCCACTCGATAACCGCCGACCCACAGATCGACCAATTCTCCGGTCTTCGGAGCGCCGCTGATGGGTAACCACCCATCGCCCAGCCGGGCAAGAATGGCGTCGGCAACCTTATCTAGTCGCTCAATGCCACCAGCTTTGCGTTCTTCTAATGTGCCGTAAAGGAGGTCTAAAAGCTCATCCCGCGTGATTTCAACCATCACTCGCCTCCCTGAGCGCGGAGGGCGGGGTGGCCATGAACCGTGTCGTTAGGCCGAAAGTATATAGGATAGACGCCCTCGGGTAGGTTCTTAATTACAGCCGTGTCGTAAGCAGGCGCAATGCGCTCAACCCCGCCGAAAATTTCACCGGTCGGACGTGCGGGGTTATGGTAGCCGAACTCTCGAACGCGCCATTGCCGAACCATCGGGCCTAAATCTTGACCTTGGAACGACGCAACGACTTCGGAGCCGTCTGGTAGTTTGCATAGGCGCCACTCACCATCGGTCGGGCAGAGCACAATCGGCAACCAACCGCCCGCGAGCAGCTCTTGCTCCTGTACGGCTGGCGCTGGGTCCGAAGCCATGATGTCTGGACCAGCTTCGACGCATAGGTCGCCCTCTTCGGCCGCCTTCCTGCAAAGCCAGTCCGCATCGACTAGCATATTGAGGGGCGCGGAAACGACATCACCCATCAACGTCTCGTCTTGAGGCGCGAGCGCTTTTAGCGCGTCTATTTGTTCTGGCGTCAATTCGTCGTCGTAGTCAGTCGGAGAGGAATCTGCATCGGGCGCTAACAGAACCTCTAGCGCTTCGTTGACGTGTAGTTCTGACCCTGGCGCGGGCTCGGATGGCGGTTTCTGGGTGGACTGTTCTATCAACGCCTGAATGCGGCCCAGCGTAGAAATAGGCGTCGGCTCTGCGTTTAAGTCTCCAAACTGCGGGGCGTCTTTAGCGTCAAGCCACGCTTCAATAACCGCCAGTTCGTTCAAAACGTCATGAGCGGCCGGCTCTACCTGTTGAGCTACGGGCGGTTTGGTCCAGCCGGCGGCGAGGAGATAATCAATGACGCGCTGAGACGGCATGGGTGCATTAATGTCAGCCTCAAATATATCAATCACCAGCTTTTCTCGCAGATCATCCATGGCTCTGGTCCTTTGTAAGCTTGAACTTCAAAGCCTTAGCATCCCACCAAGCGTTGTGCTGGACGGCGCCCGCTAATTTCGTGGGGTAGGCATCCACGCGATGAACCTCAAACTTCAGGCTTGGGACATCAATCATTGTTCCTGGCCCGGTCAGCGCCAACTTGCAAAAATAGGCTATGTCGTCAGGCCAGTCAGAAATAATGATTGGGTCTGGGTCGCCGCTTAGGTATTTAGAAATACTATCGGCGAATCTGCCCGAATGTATCGAATCTACATTTGTATCCTTGGTGTAAAGAACGGGCATTACATTCTCGTAGACCCATGGATCAGCGGGAACGCCGGAATCAATAGCGACTAGGTATATTGAGGATTCATTCTCCCCTATCAATGCCAGTGAGATTAGGGGGCCGCCGTAACCGTCAAATTCGCAATCAAGATAGTATTTCATCGGCTCTGGTCCTTTGGTTGTGGGGTGAGGGCGGCGCGGAATGTATGTTGGGCATCGTCTATTTCTTCCAATGCTTCAGCGTGGCCGAAGAGGTTGGACCATTCCGGCGACCTGCCAATGACCAAAAAATACGCTTGGCTTAGCGCCTCTTCAGCGGAATCGCGTTGGTCGATAAGCCGCTCTATCTCCGCATCCTTGGCCGCGATCTGTTGATACAGGGCGGCGATGTGGGAAAACAATAATTCAGCTTTAGTACCCAGATAGTACCACCGACCAAATTTTAACTGATATCTCAAATACTCAAAGTCTTCCGCGCTCAGCAGCTTGGGCTCAATGGTCATTGCTCTTTTCCAATGCGTCAGCGATGCGGTTCAGGAGATCAACGTTGCGAGTACCGGCCTTGAAGTTGACTTGCGCTTCCCTCAACAGCCCCTCTAGCTTGGCGATGCGGGGATTGGGGGCGCGGATGTTCCAATCGGCAACGCTTTGAGCGGATGCTCCGCAAGCATTGCAAGTTGGTCCGGTTGCGCTCAGGGACGCCCAGCCTACTGGGTCGATGTCGTCGCTTTGGCAAAACGGACAGGATTTCAGCGGCTCACCCATCGGCCCGGTCCTCGGCCCGGTCCTCGGCTAAACGACGGTCGCGTAGTTTTCGGCCAAAGTGATCGGCTAGGTGAAATGGGCCAAGCATCAGCAACAGTATTAAACAAATTGCAAGCATCAGGGGCCATAATACGACCGCTAAAAAACTGTCTTCCTCTTGATTTATTGATGTCAAAACGAAAAGAGTGATTGGCATACCTAAAAGCCAAGCCGCTACTATGATGTAGGGCAAAAGAGTTTCCATCTATTTCCCCTCCGCAGCGAGGATGACGGCGTGCAATGTATTGGCGACTAATCTAAATTTGCCGTATTGAGACGCCAATAATCCCGGAATTTCTAGGATGGATTCAATCGCGACCTTGCTGTCTATAAGCGCCTCCACCAACTGCGCCTTCTGGGCGCGGAGGGTATTATTTTCCGCTTGCAGCTCCAGTTGGCGATCAAGCGCCAAAGCTCGAGAACTTCCGAGATGCGAAACTTCTTCTCGTAGTAAAGCCAGTTCTTCGGCCATGGCGGGGGCGCTGGCGATTAGGCGGGCGTTGGCTTCGGCTTCATAATATTGAGCGTTTTCTTCAGAATCATCGCCCAATTCGCACATATGGTTGTATTCGATTACTAAGTGACTCTCGTGAAAGTTTGTGATTTTTATTGCTTCGCCCATCCGAATTTCGTGTCCGTATTCGGTTTCCTGAACAATCCATGGTCCCGGCGTATGCGCGCCCGCTTGCTCGGTCATCACGCACAGTCCTTGTTTTGATCGGCGACATGGCGGTCGGCGCCCCGGACATAACTTTCCCATGGGATGAAGCGGCCATCGTTCCAAAAGCCCCACTCGCGCTCGGTCTTGAGCACGATCACAAGCGTCCAGCACGGCCCCCAGGGCGTAGTGAGTCGGTGGCGATGTTCGGCGGGGAAGGTGCGCATCCAGGGCGCTCGGTAACGCTTGAACCCCGATGGAGACTCTTCAAGGTATGAGCCCCACAACCCAATGGAGATAAAACGCTTCGGATGGTCGTGCAGATCGCGTGACCAGTCGTTGCCGGTAAATTTGTGCAGATAGACTTTCCAGTTCGGGTGATCAGCGATAAACCAGCGCCATAGATAAGTCGGACAACGGTTTGCGCCGTTGATCTGCTCGGGCTGGCCGAAGCGCTTTGTAAGCCAAGATTCCAATCGTTCGCTCACGGCCGATCCCCTTCCCACCTTGCGATTTCAGCGATCATAGCTATGCCTCCTCAACCGCAACGGCGCCGACCGGAATCGTACCGTTCGCCTCGTGCTCCGCCACCTCCTCAATGTACGCGAGCGCCCATTCGTCAGGGATTGAGCTGAAGTCTTGGCATGGCCAACCTGGGTGCGCTTTTTGATGGATAAGCGCTCCAGCGGTCGAAAACCCAAATTCTTTTTGCAGTTTCCAACCGAGCTCGCCGCCCAAGTTAACAAGGTGGCCGGCAGTACACATTGCCGTGTTGCAGATATTTTCCTCTCGGATGTAATGGCCAGGACCGAAGGTTGACTGTTTGAAAATACGCTCCCTCGCTTGAATGCCCTTCAAGATTTTTGTGTAGGGATTTTCGACCAGCGGAACTCGGTCAAACAGTTCTTGCACGTCGCTGGCGCTGTAGCCCGCCGACAGCACGTCGCTGGCGCTGTAGCCCGCCGACCGCAGGGCGCTGGCGCTGTAGCCCGCCGACCGCAAGGCGCTGGCGCTGTAGCCCGCCGACCGCAAGGCGCTGGCGCTGTAGCCCGCCGACAGCACGTCGCTGGCGCTGTAGCCCGCCGACAGCACGTCGC
>Ga0116227_10001270_pt1 | contig 55666 bp, 42 predicted proteins | sample S1TSphgellanicum_FD_89693 | JGI IMG/M metagenome (GOLD analysis project Ga0116227, IMG submission 89693) | Host-associated microbial communities from peat moss isolated from Minnesota, USA - S1T2_Fb - Sphagnum magellanicum MG | ecosystem: Host-associated > Plants > Peat moss > Unclassified...
CAACCACACCACTCCGAAAACTTTGCCAAATCCCTACAAAAGTCAGAGTTGGCAACTAGGTACCATTAAAGTATCTAGTCAGCTGAAGCCTGAAATAGTGTAAAAAAGTAATCAAACCTGCACAATTGATAAGATAGATAGATTTGTATGTAAAAACTTTAGCCGGCAAAACTTGATTTAAGTAGGTACAACAGAAACAACACAACCCAAAATAAAGGGAAGAAAGCCAAAAGCCCAAAAAAAAAAGGTGCAAAAGGACAAAGCCCCCCAAAAATTGAAACAAACGCAAGTCCACGCCCTCTTTTGCGCGGCCACCATTTAATGGAGCGCGCGGGCGGCCGGACGGACGGGTTTACATCTCTGGTTATTGGTTGACCTTTTTCGTTGAAAAAAAAAAACCCAAAAAAACATAATTAAAAAAAAACAAAAAAAAAATCCTTTGTAGCAGAGCTATGCAGGCAAGTCAGGGACTGCTGCTGGGGACTGCGAGAAATTTCATTTTACATCACGTGGTGTCAAAGACTCACGCAAGAGGGCACAAGGAAGTAAGTAAGTAGTGCGGACTGAGGGAAGCTATCTATTTTGGTCGGAAAGAATGAATTACTTACTTCCTTTTGTACGTTGGATATTGCTAAAAGAACTCTTCTTTTTTCCTGAACATCCTCGCCCATTCTTTCTTTTCCTTTTGTTTTGTTTTGTTTGTTTTCTTTTCCTGTGGGGCTTCCTTCCTTTTGCATTCCTCCTTGCCTTTTGTTTGCGGAAAGGAAAACAAATTTAGTCTTTGTTCCTGCCGTGTTTTTCTCTAGGATTGAATTTCTTTCTTTCTTTCTTTTCTTTCTTTCTTTCTCGTGTGTAATTGTTGTGTGTGTGTGTGTAGAGGTAGTTCGTCACCTCGCTCGCTCGCTTGCTCGCTCGTTCACTCGCGCGCTACCTTTCTTCCTTCTTCCCTTTGTGTTTGGTTTTTTTGGTTGCGAGTACACACAGTACTTAAGTTTCGTGTTGTCTGTTGTGCGTCTGTTGATGCTCTCGTTCGTTTCTTGGGTTTTTGTTGTCGCTTCCCAGCTCCGCTTTCCACCCAACCCGCTCTACGTACGCAACTCTGGTTTTTTATATTTTATAGAAACGGAATTCCATTGGGTCTCTCTCCTTTGTTCTGTTTCTCTCTCTCTCTCTCTCTCTCTCTCCTGTTTGCGCCGGCTTTCTTGTCCTTCTCTTGTTCGTGCTGCAAACGTAAGTAATTTTGTTCTCATTTTTTAAAATTTGTTTTTCCGTTTGTGCTTACGTATATGTGATTGTGTGTATTTGTTATTATTATTTTTTTCGGAGCTTTCAAGCTGGATGTTGTGGTCTTGGCGTTTTACTAGGGAGTGAACCATGTTGATGTTGAAAGCTTATTTTGTTCGCAGATTTTGAAGATTTCTTGAGTTTTACAATTTTCTGTGAGCTGCAGGCACGAAATAGGCCTTGGCAAACTGTCAAGAAGCCTTTTTTGGGGATTCTTTCAGTGGTGCTTACTTTGTGGGTTTTGGTTACAGAGAGAGAGAGAGAGACAGGGAGACATAGAGAGAGCATGTGAAGAATCCGGAACAGCAGCAGAGATTGTTTCAAACTCCATCATATGTGTAAAAGTATATACTTCAGTTGTTCCAGCAGCCAGTTCTACTACTACTACTACTACCTACCAAGATGAGGAGTTCAAGCACTGCCATGACTTTGCAGCACATTTCACCCCGAATGTCTCAGTGCCCTCTTCCCTCGTCATGTGATTCTTCCCCAGCCGACATTTCAGGTGTGTGCCCTGTAGCACATTGTGATATATGTTGTAGAAGAACTTAGTTACCTTCACATTCTTTCCTATTATATCTGAATCCATCTTTGACTTTGTGCAGGTAATGACGAACTAGATTCGGAGTTTTGGCATGCTTGTGCGGGGCCCCTCATATCTTTACCTGTAGTGAACAGCCTCGTTGTCTACTGGCCACAAGGACATCTTGAGCAGGTATGTATTGATCGGTTTTGGTCTTGAGTAGATTGTTCTCTGGTTCAAGAGCATCATGGTTTCTGGAAGCATAATAAAAAGAAACCCCCCTGTTTTTTTGCCAACTGCTTCTGTTTGTGTTTCTGTGTGCAGGTTGCTAATTCTACACCACAGGCCTCATCAGTGCAATCTCCTATCCCGCAATATGATCTCCCACCACACATTCTGTGTCGCCTCACGGGTATCACCCTCATGGTGCGCACTTGGGGTTCTCAGTCTTGACACTATTGTGAATACTGTAGAAGGTGTGTGAAAGTTGAAGACTTTTTCTCACCATGTGCATGTTATCTAGCAGGCGCATCCTGACACTGACAAAGTGTATGCCCAAATGGACCTCACTCCAGTTCGTGAGGTAAGATGCAAGTCACCTTCTTCTATGTTGCTACAACCCCTACAAACCATCCCTTCTTCCCCTCCCAAACCAACACTGTCTTTGTTTTTCTTTTGAAATCCTGCTGTGCACACACCCTGTTCTTAGTATTTGTTTTGATTTGATGGCAGAGTGAGAAGCCTTCAGTTTTGGAAGAACCCCCACCACCTGCAAAGAGGAAATCCTACTCATTTTGCAAGACATTGACAGCAAGTGACACGAGCACACATGGAGGGTTCTCTGTCCCAAGGAGAGCAGCTGAAGAGTGTCTTCCGGAACTGGTGAGTACTTTAACTTTGCATGTGGGTGAGCTGCTGCAGAATGTTCTTCTATCATCTCGTTTGTGTGTGATACCTTTGAAGTTCATTCTCGAGATTTACTGAATGTGCCTGCACCTGGTTCAGGACTACACAATGAATCCACCTTGTCAAGAGTTGGTGGCCAAAGATGTACATGGTGTAGAGTGGAAGTTCCGACACATCTATCGAGGTAAGCTCAACTATTGTACATATTAAGGCTGTTAGTATACTTGTTTACGTTAGCTGCTGCAGTAAGTGGTTTTCAAGGACAGTCACTCTTTGGTGGATGATAAGTGATAATCTTGATTGTCTTTTTGTTTGCAACCAGAATTGTTATTGTTGTGGAAGATGAAGTAGAGAAGAACAGTAGCTGGAAACAACTCCTCAAAGCATGCTAGTGTGGGATCAATGTGCAGGGCACCCGCGCCGTCATCTACTTACTACAGGCTGGAGTGTGTTCGTAAGTAGCAAGCGGCTGGTGGCAGGAGATTCTGTCCTTTTCCTTCGGTAAGTGTATCTCATACTCTCGATCATCTGTCTACATCATGGAATTTCACCTTATGTTTAACTTCTTCTTCATTGTTCAGTGGGGAAAATGAACAGCTCAGGGTAGGAGTGAGACATGCACTGAAGCAACAGCAAGATTCTCAGAGTATGGTTGTTTCCAACCAAAGTACATATATTGGTGTACTTGCAACTGCTGCTCATGCTGCGACAGAGAAGCTCCGCTTTAGTGTTATCTATCATCCCAGGTATGCTGCAACTGTTCTGACTTGATTGACATTTGCATTTATTTTCCACTCTCAAGATTCTGTTTGTAGCCTTCTCTTATCCAAAGGCAGTAAATGCACATTGGAATCTTAGTTTGACTATCTGATGTGCAGCACCTGCACTTCGGAGTTTGTGATCCCCTATCACAAGTACTTGAAAGCAATTAAGAGCTCTGTTTCAGTAGGGATGCGCTTCAAGATGAGGTTCGAATCAGAAGATTCAACAGAGAGAAGGTAATTTGAGTTTCCTGAATATGGGAATTTTGGTCAAAAGGAGTTCTTGACATTTTCTGGTTTTGTGGTTGCTCTTTTAAAAGTTGAGATCAACTTATGTTTTTGCTCTTTGATACCAGGTATGCAGGGACTATCACTGGTATAGGTGATGTTGATGCTGTGAGATGGCCCAATTCGTATTGGCGATCTCTGAAGGTACAAGCCTGTCAGATACTGTATTGGATCACATAGTGTTCATCTGTGTCTTCCACATATCTTGAGGCTTGCTGTCCTCTTCTTCCATGGGACACAGAAGTGGTTCAATTGTTTGTTGGAGTCTGATTCCAATGCTGGAATGTATTCTTCAATGTGGCAGGTGGAATGGGATGAGTCTATGGCTAGTGGAAGGCACGAAAGGGTATCACTATGGGAAATAGAGTCTTTCAACTCTGTTGCAACCCTGCCCCCACCCTCCTCCCTAGGACAATATCCTTCGCAGAAGCGCCGACTGGCACGACCTACCCTTGGTACAATTCCATTTTCAGCAATTCACAGAACATTCTTTATAGTTATTTCCTTGAAGGTCATGGGACTTGCATTGGAGATGCTCCAGTTGCACCTTTGTTTATTGTGGCAGACAGGTCACTAGATGAAAAGTGCTGAGCTATGTACTGTCATGTTCCAGAGTCATTTCATTCCACCAAGCTAGCAAGAGTTCTTCTTCATGACAAGGGAGGTCTAAAAATGCGTGTAGACGCAGAAGGTGCAACATCCTGGAGGCTTTCTGGTAGAGCTGTGAAGAGTGAAGATGTGCTTAAGGCACCTGTGTTTGGACAGGACAGAACACGAGCAGAAGGCTGGCCACCAATGCAACAGTCTGAGATCTGTCCAGGGGCTGGCATTCGACATGATCTGCCAAGGGGTGATTTTACAGGAGTCCTCACCCTTGAGCCTTCACATCGCAATGTGGAGAGGGAACAGGAGCACCTCCGGCTTTGTGTTCAAAACTATTTGCGAGAGCATCAGGAACCCAAAGACAGTTTTAGTCCTAGGTTGTCTTCAACTGGCTATGGCAAGCCTGAATGTGGAGGTGATGAGATGCAGATTTCTGTCAACTCTTCAAGTATCTTGGATCCAGCTATGAAACCGTCATGGACCTCTAAACTGCCGTGTTTGTCTTCTATGCCTGAGACTGAGGATCTGTCATCCCCTGCGCCTGTTTGGCCTGCAACATTATCTTCTGTCCTCCCTGATTGCGCAGCTTCTTCATCTCGTTTGGTTGGAGCAAGAGGAAAGTTTGTACCAAGTTGGGAGGATCATGATGGACAGGTTCTTGCACCCACACCACCACCAGCAAGGCCACAGTGCAAACTGTTTGGCTTTGCTCTCAATGCAGATACTGTTCCAAACCCTGGCCCATCTACAGAACCATCTAAAGATGAAGAGATGGATGTGGAGCATCTATCATCAGGCCCAACAAACTCTGGAGGCTCTAATTCTCAGGAGTTGGCTGTGAAGAGTGGTGCATTGAAAAAAGTGTCTCGCTTTCCTGGACGAAGCTTTATCAAGGTTTACAAGCAGGGTGAACCAGGCCGGGCACTTGATCTGACCAGATACAAAAGCTACTCTGAGTTGAAGCATGCACTGGAAGACATGTTCAGCTTGCATGGCCAGCTTGAAAGTCCTGCCAACCTGTGGCAACTGGTTTATACAGACCATGAAGGAGATATCCTGCTTGTTGGGGATGACCCTTGGGGGTAGGACTTCTGATCTCTTCTGGTTTTGTCTGTTTTTATTGATTGCTCTGTTGTCTTTGAATTTGCCTTACCCTAGTTGTGTGCAACAGGGAGTTCTGCAGCTGTGTACGAAGTTTGAAGATATATTCTCCTGCTGTTGAGGGAGGCTCTGAGGATGTGGTGCAAGCTGATGTGCAAGATACACGTCACACCTGACACCTGGCACAAAGTAGTTGTATATATTTTGACGTTTTTCTGGCCAGCTTCCAAAGTGTGTGTGATAGTTCTGGAAGCATTTTTCTGATTGGTCACCAGGCTATAGAGTGGGAGTTTGTGACTAATGTAATGCGGATCTATAATTTTGCAGCTCTGTGGTGAAGTAGGAGAGTATTTAGAGTTGGGTCTGATAGTTTTAAGACTTTATTTCCTTTCAAGCATTCCACTTGCAAGTGTAAAGATTGCTATTTTCCTGCTTCCCAGGACAACAAAAATAGGGCATTCAATTGGTTCTAGTTGGCTTGCACATTTGTTTGCGTAGTAGAGTCTTTGAAGTCAGCAGTGGGAATTTCTGTTCTGGGACAGACTCAATTGTGATCTGTACAGAGTTTGTCCTTTTGTCATCTGAATGAAAGGATATCCTTTTCTGATGTTATGGAATCTCTCTAAACCTTCTATGATGTTGCAGAATCTCTTCCACTGGGTGTGAAGCATATTTGCAACACACGCAGAGTCTCAGATCAAAGGTGCAATGTAAAGTATTGTTATTAGCTGAATCAATGTTTTCCCTTTGCTCGACAAGTTGCAAAAACCGGTTTTTGAAAAACCAAGAAAGGAAATGAACACAAACTATGTTGAAAGGCTATGGAGTGCCACAGTTTTCATTTGGGTCCCTATTAGGAGGCATGTTCCACCAGGTGTTGGTACTGTGAGTTGTGAGTCCCTATTTTGAGGAATTTTCATGGAAGTGTGTCTGTGAACTGTGAGTGGAATGTTTTGGAACTTCATTGAACATTACGCATTTTAAATGTCTTGAAGGTTTGAAATTGTCGTAAGAGATAGTTGCTGACCTGTTTTATCTGTTGCTGGTTTGAGCTTTGAGCTTGCCTAGCATAAGGGGCAAAGTCATTATGCGATGAGCGAGCGACAAGGTGTTGTTAGGATGGTTCATAAGAGTAAACAACAGAGAAGGAAACAGATAGGTCGCGCACATGAAGGAAGAAGCGCCGCAGACTGCCGCGCGAGAAGCAGCTTTGCCCGCTATCGGCCGCAAAACCTGGAAGGCTGAAAATCCCGACGTTCTGCTCGGCCACACCCGGCAAATGTCTGCCTGCCATTGTAGCTCCCTTTCACCGTTCACATTCGTGCTCACCCGCCTGCATTCCATAGCCATTTTCTCACTGCACACAATACGGGCACTGTGTTTCTCAATTTTTTTCTTTGAATCACATTTTCTTCTGTCTTTCTCGGTGCACACAATACAGGCACTGTGTTTCTCAATTTTTTTCTTTGACTCAGATTTTCTTCTGTCTTTCTCACCATGGAACCGTCTCAAGAGCCAGGTTTCCTGTCCCAGATGATGATGGGGGGTCAAGCTCTTCACTTCCCTTGTTCAGTGTGCCTTATACAGCACCTCCGGCTCCACCCAAATCCAAGAGAGATTGGAAAGATGATAGTACAACATTGTTGATGGATTTGTTTGAGGAGAAGTTTCTTGCCAATATCATGAACAGCTTGACACAGCAGCAGTGGTAAAAAAATTGATTGAGGATTGAGGAGGCATTTCCATTGACCCCTCCGCGCACTTGGGCTGAAGTTCAGTCCAAAGTACACAAAATGTGAAAGAAATTTAATCAGTTGAAACAGAAGCATGGAAAATCCAACGCAGGTCAATGCAAATGGCTATGGTTCGAGCGATGTTTAATGATGTGGGGCAAGACTGCTAAGGCTTGTGGCACTGCTGGAGGCATGAACAATAGTGTTCCAATTGATTCGGTGGGCGGATCTGTGCAAAAGCCTGTCAACTTGGAGGACACTGAAGAACATGATGCTCCTCCTTCTCCAAACAGACAGGTTCCTCCATTTGCAGGCAACTCTTCTCAAGGCAGTAAGACTCCACCCACACCGAGGTCAGCAAGCAGCTTGCAAGAAGCCAGGGGTGGACGATAAGCCTCCACAAAAATTTGTTTGAAAGAAATTGCGTAGAGGGCAGGGAGAGAAAATTAGATGGAGGAGCTGAAAAGATGGGCGGACTTTGTGTGCATGTGCGCATTTTGTCTGGCTGCCAGCGAATTTCAAGGAGCAGGCAGGCTTGAAGCCAAGGTTTTCACAATCATGTGCGCGACCCAAGAGAAGGAGAAACTTTTGGCCTTCTTGTTTGTGAAATGGAGATTAGGTTATCATCCACGAGTTGACAGAAAGGCGTAAATGAAGCTAGAAAAATCATCCATGAAGGTAGGCGCTCTATACTGTAATTCACTGCTTGGAACTGCGAAGACGCGGGCCGGAGCGAATTCTGAACAGGTGCTCGAGCGACAGGCGCAGAATTCATTCTTGCAGGCCGAGATCGAGCGCTACCGCACCATGGCGTTCCTCTCAGCTTCCCTTCCGGATCTGCCTCCGTTGCTGCTTCTCTTCCTTTTCATGGTAAGCTTCGTCCTATTCTGTAATTTGTAGCTTCCAGTCAGAAATTTGTGGCTTGTCGATTTTGTGTTCAACAATAAGCTGATGATGCATGCAATTCAAGTCCTCGCCTGCCCCGCGGAATTCAAACCTTTACTTGTTTCTCCTGGTTGTCTCTCCGTACTAATCTACTGGTTGTTCATTCTCGACATTTCAATCCTGGATTCTCTGAAAAAGAAGAATTTCAGGTGTGTAAGTGTGTGCCCTAATTTGGAGGTTTTAGCTTGTTATCATCAATGGTCTTTTGTTGCATGGCATCATCATTTCTGCTTCTCCATTGCTAATAGCCACCTTGGAAGTGGCTCGTGTGAGTTGAAATCTTGTAAGATGCACCCTAGTTGTTGCTGTCATAGGTGGCTTGTGTATGGGTCATGAGGTCACTTAGTAATAAAACAAAATGTGGCACTATGTGGGCCTTCCAAGTCCTTGAGGAAGATTCTGATAACCAAGAACCCCAGTTGACAACTGTGTCAAGGTTTTTTGTCTTTAGCTTCAAAGTGTTCAAACTATGTGTTGTTCTTGTCCGCTGCTAAAACCAAGGCCTGGTTTCTGTCCGTATATTGATGATCAGGTTGTTGCATTGGCCATTTGGTTGTTGAGCTATGTTCTGGATTGGCTGCATGAGCTTGAGCTGGGAGCCAGGTATGTATCTTGCATCTAAGGATGTCTCATTGTCACTATCTATGTTGCTGGGCATAGTACAAATCTCTTCATCCAATCAGGATGCTGCAGCTGCAGGACCCAGGCCTGATTAGTTTGGCTGATGGAAATGCATTGTTTTATTGCATTGTTTCATCATTTGATTAGCACATTTGAAGATTGGTCTGCACCATGTCACCAAACTCACTTTCTTGAGCTTTTGTGGATGCTGATGTGCTGTGCATTCAGCAACATAGGGACGCTGCCTTTAATGGAAGATCCATCCTCATTGGAAAAGGTGAGCTTTAGATTCACCACCAAACTTTGTGCAGCAGTGCAAGCCTTCCTTGACCACAAATATTCATGTCTACTACTTTCTCTGAGCTGCAAAGTAGGCATCAATCAGTATCTTCAACTCTGTACTTTGAAATGCACTTCTAAATTACTGGATGTTTCAGCTGTCAACAGGACATAAATGTGTCCATTATTGTTTTTTCCATTGGTTGCATGCTTTGCAAGTTCTAGCATTTTTTCAGTCAAAACAAAGCACACAGGAGATGTCTTGCAGGTACCATTTCCGTCCTTGTTTGGACCAGCTGGAAAATATCTTTCACTTGTTATGCCTGCATATAATGAGCAGGACAGAATACGCAGCACACTTGATGAAACTTTAAGGTAGATATTTAAGCCCAAAGCTGCCAAGACTTAGGGCTAGATCACGTGAAGGGTGATTGTATTGGTTTTTCTCAACATGAGGGCTGATGTGGAAGATAATCTTGCTACCACTGTGCAAATCATGACAAGTCACTGACTTGACCTTATCTGGACATGCATGTAACTTAATCTCACGAATTCTGAACTCCAGCATCTTTTTGATGAAAGCTGAAATTTTGACCAATGGTCCTCTAGGGGCTCAATATCTTGTTGCTGGATCTCATAATAAGTAAGAAGAATCAATTGGAAAATACACTGATGTCAGGATATTCAATTGTACATGTCAACCAAAAGCATTACTTAAAGGTGAAATATAAGGAACCAGTGCAGAAGTGCAGATCTGAGTAGCCTCCACTTTGGTGATTTGGGAACAAGAAGTCTTCTTGTATTGCATGGAGTTTCTTTGGTGCGAAATGATCACACATTTCAGTGCAGTTGACAATGGGATGGGATCTGATTCTTCTGATGTGTAATCATGTGCAGTTATCTTCAGGAGCGTGCCAAGAAAAATAAGTCCTTCACTTATGAGGTGGTTACTTCAAATCAACAGAAGATATTTATTTGCTAGTTGAAGATGCATGTTCTTGTTCCTTTCCTATTTTGGATATGCATTTATTATTTGTAACAACAGCAATACACAGTCTCTTTATATGTTAGCCTTGGTTTGCATTCTCCCTCCTTGTGCTCTTGAACACAGATTGTGATTCCCTAGGTTGGGCTTCTAGTCAGTACTGGTATGAAAGCAACTAGTTGAGCATCAAGAGACTGTGCAAGTGATTTTTCAACAGAAAGTGAAAATGGGAAGGGTGATCTTTTGTGGTGGTGAAGATTATTATTGTTGATGATGGGAGCAAAGACAACACGGCAAAGGTTGGATTCGAGTATGTCAAAAAGTACACTCTGGATGTGGTTCGTGTGTTAAAGCAGGTGGTAAATCAGGGGAAAGGGGCTGCTGTTCGAAAGGTAGTCTTTATGAGCATCTTACAGCCAAGTCTTCATGTTAACATCAATGTGGCTAGATTTGAAAATCTGATCATTGTTAAGCTGTGAGGATTGAAGCCATCTGTATCAAGAGACTGGAACCATCTCTGTTTGGGAAACTGGGTCTTACTTCCATATGAATGTATTTGTTGAGATTTGGGTATACAGAGGACTGGGGTTAAGAAAGTATTTTCTAAGAGTTCATTTGTATGACAAGGGGGACAGCAAGTTGTAGACATGGTTTGACACTATCCTTATGTGTCCTGTAACGCTTGTTATGCCTGAGCTAATCGAGAGATTTATCGCTTGTTTTGATGGGTGGGGAGTTTGCAGGGGATGCTATGCTCAAGGGGACAGCTGCTCCTAATGCTTGATGCTGATGGGGCCACCAAAATTACAGATCTGGAAAAGCTTGAATCTCAAGTAAGGGTTCTTGATGTTCTGGCACAGAATTTACTTTACTCATCCAAGTTCGTTTATACTTCCAGTGAGATCATTCTGGAAGTATTCTTGAGTATTTTTGGGAACAGGCTCCTCCTCAGTTGCCCTCAATTATGAGCTTGAAGGAGTTGGAAGAAATTTGGTGCTTTTCTGTATTATTCTTGTTTGGTAGACCATCATCAATGGAGGTTTCCTCATGAACTGTTGAAGAGGTCCTTGTGGACCTTTTAGAGCACTATCAAAGAGTAAGCTTGGAGACAGGTCTTGTTCTCAAGTTAAAAACAGCAGAAGGGTAGGTGCTTGTCTGAGTTGCATAGCATGTGGTGGATTTTGTCACAGATACTGCAAAGCATGCCAGAGCAGCAAGGAATATCAACAAAGAGCTTGCCCTATAAAGAGCAGTTGCCAGACAAGGCTGTTGTTGCATTTGGTTCCAGAGCTCACTTGGAAAAGCAGGCTCTGGCTACAGTAAGCTTTTCACCAGTCCCCTTTCTGTTGTTCTTCATTTGGTTCAATAAACTGTTAAGCCTTTGGTGGATGCAGTTACTAAATTTTCCTTCTCAGGTTTTCATTCTCTAGGAGAAGCAACCACAGGAAGTGGTTTCTTCTATTTTCTAGAATCTTTGGCCACTACATCAAGAAGAAAAGAGGTTGAAAATGCTTCTAGTATTTGCTTTGCTGTAGGACCATTTTCATGTTCTCACCCTCTGTAAATTTGTAGACAAGGTTTCAGCATTTGCATCCTTTTTAGGGTTTCATATGATCTGTTAATACGCCTGGCACTGCAAAGCATTCAGGTTCAGTGATGTAGGTGGCATACTGATATGCTTGCCTGGCTTTGTGACTTGCAGCGCAAGTGGTATCGTAATTTGTTGATGAAGGCTTTCCACCTGTGTGTGCTTCTAGTTGCTGGCCCAGGGGTGCGGGATACTCAGGTGCCTTTCACTCACAACTGGAATTTCAAGAGTACAAGAAGAGTTCCTATTTGCTGCATTTCACTTGAGATTTCGTTCATTCACTACTGGAGTTTGTTATAAAGAGTAAGCTTTCAGGAGAACACATGCAGCATCCATAGTATGGCAAAGGTGCTTGATGTGAATTAGACTGGACATTATCTCTGTCAGGAATACATTCTAGCAAGCTCCCATATGTAGGAAGGTTAGCAGAGGGAGAACCAGAAACATAGATTGATCAAATGTAGGGGATGGATAATGCAGTGTGGCTTTAAGATGTTCACTCGGTCTGCAGCCCAGCAACTGTTTGCTAACCTACGATTGAAAAGGTATATTCTGGTACTTTTGTTTACTCAGCTTCAAACATGTGTTCTACTGTGCATTATCATAGTATTGCTAGAGCATTTCAAACTGTTCACACCAATGGTTGTGACTCTGACAATGTCCCAACCTCACAGAAATATTGTTCTGTGGTGGAATCTTGGTCAAATATGTTTCAAGCAGGGATAAGGCATGATGTTGTTTCTGGTGAATGCAGGTTAAGTTGAAAGATTGACAGACTTCTGCATAGTGCAGTCATGGATATCTTTTGTTAGATTCGAAATTAGTAAGAGAAGACTGTAGGATATGTTGAGAGAGATATGAGGTATAGAGCTGAAATCTATGGATTGGGAACTGAGACGCAGCTGGGATGTGGTTTTATACGCAGGTGGTGCTTTGATGTGGAGTTGGTCTATCTGTGCAAGAGACTGAGAATACCTGTGCATGAAGTGGCAGTGACATGGGCAGAGATTCCTGGCTCCAAAGTGCACTTCTTCAGCTTCATTCATATGTTGTTTGAACTCATTCTTGTGCGATTGGGTTATGGATTCCATATCTGGAAGATCCACACTAGTATCCAAGACTGACTCCTAAAGATAGTGCCAAGTCTATCTAACAACCTCTAGCTGGATTGGATTATTTTTGCTGGGAGTTTGCTCAAGGTGGTGCTCAATATCACTTGCAACTCAACCAAATTTTGTATCCAGAGTCTCACCTGAAGCTGACCTCATTTGTTGAGAGCTAAAGATATTAGTGATCTTTTCCAGCTTCATGACACTACTTGAATCTTACCGTGCTAGCAATCTAGATGATTGTTTGTAATCATGGCACATCTGCCTCTGTTTTGGTAGATGTGAAAACCAGATAGAACTACTCTAGGCTCTGCAGGTGTCTACCGAAAGTGAATTGGAAGATGGAGATTGTTTCAGCTGGAGTTGAACAAGTTGGTCTTAGAATTTGTCTTCCATGCAAGAAAATAGAGCCAAGATGCATCCTCAACGACAGACGGGCCTGATATTCTTTCATGGGTCGAGGGACTGGAAGAAAGGCATCCATTAGAGTTGTGTAATGGACTGCTGTAAATTGGTTCTTATACAAAGTGACGACAACTGGATGGTTTTTGTTCTTCTTTAAAAAATTGGGCTAGTGAGAACTAGCCAAGGTAGTAGAAATCTTGTTTTTTTTTAATACTCAACTGGTTTTCAAAAGTAGTGGTTCTCACAAATGCAAATAATAAGCGGTTTTCACAACCTAGATATTTTATTTATTAAAAATGAAATTATAACCTATTACCTATCTACTTATGATTTACTTAGGTAACCTACAACCTATTATCTATCTATCCTTAGTTTATTATCTACCTAAGCTAAGATAGGTAGGATAACTAGTTAAGTAAACTAAGATAGTTAGCTAGGCTAAACAATCTAATCTAGCTTAGCAAGGGTCCAACTATGTTGGTGAACTTTATATGTTATTTAGGAGGTGGCTTAGGAAATGGATGAATAGATGGTAAATATGGATGAATTAATGAATGAATAATATGACATAATATAAATGAATGGATGATATGACATAAAATATAGATGGATGAATGATAGAACATATGACAATGGTGATAATTTATTGGTAAGAAATTCAAATTTTGAATTTCATTTGTTGAAGTTAAAAGATTAGTTGAAACCATGTCATAGTTGAAAACTAGTCAACATACCAATTATAAAGTGGGACTTCACTTTATATTACACTCCCATTCAAATTTTTGAATTTTTTTTTTGCTTTCGTTGTTTTTTTGGTGGTTTTGTAGGCCCAATTTATGTCTAAATTTAAATTAGTGTTATGTGATTCTTTGATTTTTCAAAGAATTGTCAATTTTGGGTATTTCAAAAAATCATAAACAAAAAACTGACTAGCTTTGAGTATTTCAAACTTTCAAAGTACCAATGGTGTTCATGAAAAAATCAACGATTCTTTCCTAGTTTTTTTCAAGTTTTTTAATTTAAAAACTTTTTGCTAGGTCAATTCTAGGCCAAGTACCATGAAAATATTATTTGTCAGTTTGCTTATGGGGGTGGGGTTTTGAAAGAAAGGGAATCAATGGTTATGTACCTATATATAACTGGTTTGATAACTGACAAAGAATTGAGGTTGTTTTAAAAAACCATTCAACATTAGTTTAAACTCATGTAGTTTGTTAATTTGTGAATTTTTTAAAAAGATTGCATGTTGCCTTTTAGATGAAGGAACTTCAAGTTTTTCATTTTGGAGATTCAAATTTTCATTATCAACTTATTTTTAAATGTTTTTTTCTTTTCACTATGTTCAAGTTGCTTTTTCTTTTTTTCAAATGTTGCATTCTTTTGAACTCTATAGATATTAAGCACATTAAAATCGTATGGTGTTAAGGCAAGTAAACATGGATAACATGAGGAACCAAGTTTATGGAGCTTTAAAGCTATCATCTTAAACATTATTCACATTTACAAGCATTCAAATGTTTTTTTTTCCTTTTGTTTTATTCCCTTTACTATGCTATCCTTCTTTAATTCTTTATCTACCATGCTTTTCACCATGTTGTTTTTAAATTGTTTTTTCTCAACTAAGGTTTTTTTTTCAATTTTCATTGGTTTAATTATTTTTTCGTCATTTCAAGAACAAAAACTTGAATAAGGAGTTAAATTTTAAAAACTTTTCAACCATCAATGCATGTCAATAACATTCAACTAGATAGACAAAAAAATTATATTATTCTTCAATCTTTTCACCATGTCTTCTTTCATTTCCCCCCACCGCCCCCCCCCCAAATAATTAATGTGATGCTACAACCATTACATTCAAACTTAAACATTTCAAAATCTTTTTCTAAAATGTATGGAGCAAGAAATTTTATTATGTTTAAATTTTGACTAAGTTTTAACTAGATTTCAACTATGTTTTAATCCAGTTCAACTAAGTTTTGACTAAGTTCAACATCTTGATTTACCTTACACCTAGTCGAACTTATATAAGTCTAGTTTTTTGCATTTTTTAAAAGTTTCTTTAATTTTATTTTTATCATTGGCTTTCTAATTCTTAACTATCAATGGAATTTCAATGTGTTTACAACTAAGGTATGATTTTTTCTATATGCACATTATAATGTTGACTCTTATCAAAATTTCTCACTTTTATCAATTTTCACTTTCCTAAATTCAAAAATGCAATCACTAGTGAGCTTTTAAAAACTTTGACCTCAACACATGTTTTTCAAATGATTAATTGACTTCAAAATTTTCAGTTAACAAATAAAATATTCCTCAAGATTCATTATTTTCCTTCACAAAATATTATTCTTTGAAAAAAATAATTAGGGTCAAAGCTGCCAAGGTACAGTGATAACTAAGCTTGGATGTGAGAAATAATTTGGCAGGCTCACATAGTGAACACCGCTTGGGGGATGCTCTAACAGCATCGCCACTAGTGCTCAGTATGTCACTCTGGACAATAAAATTAAATGTCTAAGTTTAGCTGTGTTTTTTTTGGCAACCCCACCAATAAAACTCTAACCGGAACTACAAATACATGGGGACTACTAATTGCAAACCACCTGGACCACTCATTATGATCAACCAATCAGAAATACTGAGCCGCAGTCAGGTCCAATTTATTACACTCCTTTTTGGAGGTGCACCACTGTGTTGCGTCGTTTACCAGACACGGGAAGTTGCATGAATTTGGTTTTCCTGAGCCAAACCGGCACATTTTGACTTTTTCGCGATAAATTTTACTGTCTGGAGTCACATACTGAGCACCTCTGGAGATGCTCTAACTAAAGGAGCCATGTTAGGCTAACCACAATGTGAGTTACGGCAAAGAGAGAGAGAGCACAGGACGGAAGTTAGTTGCAAAACAGTCAATCCATTGTTTGTTTGTTTGTTTGTTTGTTTGTGGCTTCTTGCATGTGGCGGCGGCGGCAGCAGCAGCGCTTGCTTTAGAGGAAATCCGACCATGGCCTTCTCCTTCCTGCTCCTACTCGTCGCGCAGTTTCTCCTCCTCGTCGCCTGCACTTCAATTGTCAATGCTCAATCTTCCAATGCTACTGTAAGTACCAACTCGTCCCTCTCAAACCGTCTCTCTCCAAACTTTTTTTTCTCGTCTTTTTTGGTGTGGATTTATTTGTTCCAGGGTCAACATCTTTTGTTTGGTATTTGTTCTGGCCGCGACACTAGTAGTAATACTGGTAGAAGAAGTAGTAGCCGTTTCTATTATTGTGTTCTTGCATCTTGTGATGATTATCTGCGAAGACGACGATCAGAGTCTTGGTCGTCTTTCGATAATAAGAAAGGTGGCCGCTTCAACGCGGCAGCAACCAGTTGAACATCAATGAATTTTTTTTCTTTCTGCTTCGCTCTCGGACAGATACGAATTCTGCGATGATACAAGCAGTTTTGTCTTCTGCTTGACAAACGGACACGCATCGTCATTCTATTGTTGTTGTTGTACTTGAGCGAAAGAAAACAAATCAGAGCACTGAAGAAATTTCTCTTCAGAAATGCAATGCAAGTAGAATACCGACTTCGTCTTGTGCGACGAGAACAGGCAGGTAGACTGGAGAGAGAGGGAGGAAATTTGACGTTGGATAGTAGTTTCTTTCCCAGACTCCTCCTGGATGGCAGCTTACCATGAACATGTCGCGATTGATAACTTAGGGTCTCTTTCCATCTGTGATCACAGCACAATGGATTACAGCAGCCTAATGGAAAGCCACTGACATAGGGCCTTGGTTCGGGTTGCAGGGACAGTAGCTTTCCACCATTGGAGAGCTGCAAGTGTGTGAAAATATGTAACTAATCATGTTAGGAAATTCAGGAATACATGTTCTCATGTGAAACAAGGGACAGATGTCATTGTATGGCAAATCACAATTTCACTCATAATTCTCACAGCTTTTGCAATTGAAATTCATAATTCTCACAGTTCTTGCAATTGCTCAATGCTTGACTAGTAGAGTTGCCAGACGAATGTGACCATAGATAATTGAAAAAACATAATCGACAGCTGTGATGCCTAATTTAAAGATGTCTTTAGCATGGACAATCCGCACAAGAGCGTGTCCCGGGAGTTATCGTGTGCAGATTCCCGAATGTCTTACTGAGTCATTTCATTCGCCAGTTCTTTCTTTACCGAGATCTCCGACGTCTCAACTTCCGCGCATGACTCAGGCACGGAGTCCGTCGAACTCTCCACAGATTCTGCAAACGAAAGCATTGCTTCATGCAGAGCTGATATACAAGAAGGAGATTGCCAAACTCTCGTTGTGATATTCAACAGTGCAAAACATCATGGAGCTTGAAGTTCAGTAGGAACAACGTGGTTTCAGTTTTCCTCTTGTGCGCTATTGCAGGTGTTTTACGAATCTTTTGACAAGAGCTGGAAAGGACGTTGGATTGTTTCTCACAAGGACGAGTTTACAGGTACAAGATGGCAGGCAACTGATGATGAATATAGTGTTCAAGGTGGGTGGGAAGAGAGAGAGAGAGAGCACAAGCTTAAACAAAGGGATCAGCAAAAGCTCAAACCTAAGAGCATAATCCACTACTTGTTCTGATTTAGATATGCACACCTCAAGACAAATAGGAATTTGTTTGCTGCACAAAGTGTTGCCATCGATATCATATTTTCTTCACAACAGATTTGACAGAAGAAGATTTTTTCTCTTTTGTCATCAGTATCGAGGGCTTGAACCTCCTCCCTTGTCTCCCTCAACATCGCATTTAGACATTGTAACAGGAGAATATATGTCTGTCGCTAATATATCGGCATGAGGAAACACCTGAATGCTAATGTGTGTCAAGCTGTTTTTACAGGTAAGTGGAAGTATGACAAAAGCTCGGGACATGGAGACTATGGGTTGTTGGTGAGTGAGAAGGCAAAGAAGCATGGAATAGCAGTGACTTTGGCTGAGACAACAATATTGGACCCAAGTTATGGCACAATAGTCCTGCAATACAATTTGCGGTTGCAGAAAGGACTTGAGTGCGGTGGTGCTTACTTGAAATATCTGCAACCACAGGTAGGTCTGCTCATGATCAACCAAAAACAATTTTCCATCTGCAGCTACAAATGCTTGTCAACTGTTTCAAAGTCTTGTAGCAACTGTAAGTGGCATTCAAAACCATGATGATCTTTCTCAGCTTGCCTGTGGAGCAATCTAGGAAAATCATGTCATAGCAGAGGACAATTGTGCATATGGATTTCAGTACTACAAAAGCTTTTCAAGATTAGCATTGTCATAATTCATAGGTTGGTACAAATTTTGGCAATGGGGTCACAGAAAGCAGGCTGGACACTCAGTGACTTTGATAATGGCTCACCATACTCCATCATGTTTGGTCCTGATAAGTGTGGTCTTACAAACAAAGTGCACTTCATATTCTGCCACAAGAATCCCAAGAGCATGGAATACAGTGAACACCATCTGAAGGCCCCGCCAGTCCCAAAGATTGACAAGTTCACACATGTCTACTCTGCGATTATCACTCTGAACAACACTCTTCGGATACTGATTGATGGGAAGGAAGTAAAAACTGCCAATCTGCTTTCCAGCAAAGACTTTGACCCACCTGTGATACCACAACCAACTCTTCCTGACCCTGACGATAAGAAACCTTCAGATTGGGATGACAGAGCGAAAATTCCAGATCCTGAAGCATCAAAACCTGATGACTGGGATGATAATGCACCCCAGGAGATTATTGATGTGGGAGCAGTGAAGCCAGTGGTGCACACCCTCATACCCTGTTCAATATCACTCTGTTCTCCAAAGGGCATTGGTCTACATGAACACAGCTGAAATGCATTAAGTCCCATCAAGCAAACAAAATGATAAGAGCTTTCTTTGATTCTGTTGTTCAACAACTTCACGTTGTTCACCATTGCATATCATCTAGCTGAACACAGATTGTGTCAAAGTTAGGGTTCATGAAGAGTTAGATCACAGTCAGTCATGAGCAACAATATTCAGTTGTGACCCAAGAAGCAATTTGATTGTTTTGAACATTATGAAAAACGGTTCAACATGGCATTTAGATATTGCAGTTGCCTGTGAAGGCAGTACAACCTATTGATTCATGCATGACATGCCTCAATAATTGTTCTTCAATTGATCACTGCAATCTCTCTCAAATCTAAACACAAACAGGTTTGACAAGGTTCTGGGTGTGTGTGGGCTGACAACAGGGATGGCTGGATGATGAACCAGAAGAAATTGATGACCCGGAGTCAATCAAGTCAGAGGACTGGAATGATGAAGAAGATGGACAATGGACACCAGCAAAGATTGATAATCCCAAATGCGAGGATGCCCCGGGATGTGGTGAATGGAAACCCCCAACTAAACGGAACCCACAATACAAGGGAAAGTGGAAGGCTCCCTTTGTTGAAAACCCTGCTTATAATGGCATTTGGAAGCCACGACAGATTCCCAATCCAGATTACTTCACTGTAGAGAACCTCCATCTGGAGCCAATTTCTGCAATTGGCATTGAGATATGGACGATGCAAGATGGAATACTGTTTGATGACATTTTAGTTACACATGATGAGGCTGATGCACAAAAGTACAGAGACAAGACATGGAAATCGAAGTTTGATGCAGAAAAGCAGAGAGAAGCAATGGAAGATAAAGAGAATGACATTATCAATGTAAACAGACCACCTCGTAATGTGAAGGTAAGCTTTCCACAAAGAAACCTCAGAGAATACATAAATATGAAGCCATTTGAGGTGTGATCCTTACAGTGGGTAAGGGAAGCCAATTTTCTCCTTGCATTACACAGACAACAATGTTGTTTGAACACGTGTGTGTCTCTCACCAGGAGTGGATTTTTGAAACGATGTTCAAAATCGCTGATATAAAATTCCTGGCACCGCACAAGCTCTCCATAATCGTAAGAAAAAAATTCTCTCATTACTTCAGCTTTGTGCAGAAAACTTTGGAAATACAAATATCAGCAGGGAAACATGTTTTGTTCAAGAGTTTTGGCTCTTGCAATACAACCTTTTAGTTGACTCCACAACATCAGACTCTCTTTTGTATTCAAGAACTCAAATCTGCACATTTAGCTTCATGGTTAGAAAAATTGAAACAAACTACTTCAGATAATTTCCATTGTGTTCCAACTAACAATCCCATTTCTTCTTCTTCTTCTTCTGTGATCCAGCAATCAGTCAAGAAGCTGGAGGACAATGCTGGTGTGACATTGACTGTTCTTGGAGCAATTCCATTGTTTCTCACTTCCTTTCTCTACAGTCTTGCACTGGGCAGGAAGCAGAAGGTGAAGTTGCCCCTCACATATGCCCTCGGACTGAACGTCAACCTCATCTCAAATAAATCATCAGAAATAGCTTCATACTGATCCATGCAGTTGTGCTTAAGTACAAATGTTGTAAGCTCTTCATGGATGCATGGTACAGCTCAATATTCATCATCAAAGGGAATGCAGGACAGAGAGATACAAACACTCAGACCAGATACAAAAGACCTCTAAGTGCCATCCCTTACTTTGGTCCCCTTCTCAAATATCATTGACATGTACCCTTAACATCACAGGTGAGGATGGAGAAATTGAAGAAGGAAGAGTAACAATGCTACAGAACAAGTTGGATGCTTTGCACAAGATGATCAGCATGTGGGAGCTCAAGGCAGTATGTGGGGGGTGGTGGGGGAATTGCTGGTTGTTGATGATCCAAAGGAGCTGTCAGGTGAGATGGAGAAAGATGAGGGAGATGCATCATGGAACCCCTTGGCACAGAACACAGAAAGAGACATAAAAGGCAGGTTTCAAGCAAATCTACAACAATCCTTGGTTGTAACCCCTGAGTCCAAGGATACCTCAAAATGGAGGTGGTGGGTGTTGATCACAAAGCTCGAGGTAAGCAGCAACTGTATACACACAAAACATCTCCTCTCTTCTCTTACATTTTTGTAAAATAAAAAATAGCTTTGACTTTATAGTTTACACAACAGGAGGGTGCTCTATTCACCCACTTTGAGCTTTCCAGTAGCTCAAAGTCTCCCCCACTTGAACAAAATCGTAAGTCAATCTTGAAAGTTGTGGAGCTCCATCACAGCAGTGCACCTCTTTATATCTTCAACATCCCATGTATTTGGTCTGGATTTATGGACTATATTCTTGGTATTCTTCAAATCTTCCTAGTAACTCTCCTTGATTTATTTTTCACAGCATGTTGATTTGAAAAGTACACAAGATCAATCCAAGTAATAAATTTGCAATGAATAATGAAAATAATGAAAATAATATAATGAATTAAGGATGACCGTATATGGGCTATCTAATAAGGTTTGTACATCCAAATAATGACATGACATTGCTAAAAAGCCCAAAAATCAAATTTGTAAAATCTATTTTTACTTGGTGAGTAAGGATGGCAAACTAGCTACTTCTTCTGTGTTTGAACCCAAATTTTTTTTATCTTGAGGATTACTTCAAAGTTTTGCAAACTTATTCAAGAAACACACCTTTTGAAGATGGTGTATTGATGCTTAGCTTCATGATCCATTGATCTTCATGAAAATTTATATTACTAAACCTCACACAAGTCTATTTTCAAAAATGTTGAAATCATCATACCTATTAAGGTGAAAGCACAATTAAATATACATAAAAAATAGTTTGAAAAGTTGTAGTCATATTTTTACACATAAATGCAAGAAAGTAAAGTAAAAACATTTTCAATCATTGTCAAATCATCATAGTGTTAAATATTGAGTTTATAGTATGTCGTATACAAAGTTTGAAAAAATTTAATGTGTTAAAAGTAGTTCAAGAATATTTTTGATATGCACTAATGGAATTGTGTTCACAAATATTTTTACATTTGAAGATTGATATATTATTACTTTTACTTTAGAAATTGAAAGTGCATAAGTAAATTTTAATTGGCATTAACCAAGAAAGTAGAAAATTCAAGTATTTCATGTATTTATTTGTTTGTTATATTTGTTTAAACAACTTGCAAAATTAAAAAAATCATGCTTGCATTTTTAATTTATTTTAAATATGTGATTCTTTAATATCATTGACATAAATTCAAAGAACATGTTCATAGGGTCAAAGTAACATAAAGTATACCAAAAAAACAAATGTTTCCATTTTAACCCTGTGCCTCTCATATAACTACCATAAAGTAACATCAAATTCAATGAAAGTATGTGTCAAGTAGCATTAGTTGGCTTTATTAAATTTATAAGAATCTAATTCTAAGACAATTAAAAGAAAACTAATTTTAAAAGTAGATTAAAAATACATTTGAAATTGATAGAAAAGTGTGTTCAAACCTACTTTTTGATTTAAATTAATGAAATTGATATGTAAGAAGTTAGGAAATGAAGATCAACATATGTTTAAACAAGTCATCAAAAAAAAAAAATCCTTTTTGTAAGAACTTACTTGACACCTACTTAAAACCTACTTTTATAGTTTGAAATGTGAAAGTCAATGCACATTAGAGTAAACATATATCATATTTAATCATTGAAATGAAAACATTCAATGTTCCACAATTTTATAATGGGTTTTGTCATTATTTTAAATCTATTGTTTCAGTTTTCACAAGGTAATCAAGTTGTTCACTTTATCTTGCTTACACCCCATATTGATCATTGAAATAAATAATATTTTTGAATTTAATATTTTAAAACCTAATTGATGGCTACTTTACATTTACCTTGACAAGGATCACAAAGGTTATATTTGATTGTGCTTTCATCCACTAAATCAATTGCCACTCACACAAATTCAAGTAGCATGTTATCTTTCACTGTTATTTTCCTTGAAAGTGTTTTCTTCTCTTCTTCACCTTATCCTTCATTCTTGAAAGAATTTATCCTAGAAAAATTTGAAATTTTATAGTTTTTTTTCTCACATTGTAACTAGCTAGCTTAAAAACCATTTGCACCAAGGGAAAACCAAGTACAAGGATTACAAAGAAGAAAAATTGAACCAAGATCTTCTTTTGTCAATATCTTCATCTTCAAACCAAACCAATTATCTACTTTGTTTTGAGTTCCAAATTCAAAAAGTTTGACCTTCTAGCTTAAAAAACTTGCTTGCAAAGTTTTTGGGTTGAATTCAGCATCTACACATGAACTGCATGTACTTCTTCACATTAATGAACTAAACAATCGAGTTCTTAAAAGTTTTGTTCAAATCAATTTGTTATGATTTTTATCCTTTGTTAATTTTCTCTAAATTGTATGTGTACAAATTTGGATGAAATAAACTTGGTTGAATTTCTATCCACTAACTTCAAATCCATTAAATTCTTAATCCATTTTTTATTACAATGGATCTATACAACTGAAATAAATTTTAAATAAATTTTGTATCAAAATAGCTTTTTGTTTACCTTTCCTCCAAAACCTTTCACAAGTTTTATTTCTTTGGTTATACATGTTAGAAAAGCCCATTATCCTAAGTCATGACAACTAGAAGGAATTCCACTACATATCCATTATTTTTCGACCTTGCGTAACTTTCTTTAGCTTCTTATTCTTAGCATTGCCTCTTATACATTTATTCAACAATAGAACTAAATGGATGTTTGAGAACACACTTCATATTAGGCAAGTTTACACATGTTGAAAGCTTCCCTAACATCGTTCCTAATGGATAACTAAACATGGCAAGGAATGATTCTACTCTCCTTGTCTATGTTAGCATTTCTAGCAAGTTCCAACACCTTTGTGGCTAGGTATTTCAAAACAATGATCAAGTTAACCACAACTCCATCTCCAACATGTTATGTATGATAGACTTCTTCCAAGTACCAAATGAACCTAATCATAGAAACTAAAGTGAAGCCCTAGTGGACTTAGACACACTAGGTACGTATTTCAAAACAATGATCAAGTTAACCACAACTCCATCTCCAACATGTTACGTATGATAGACTTCTTCCAAGTACCAAATGAACCTAATCATAGAAACTAAAGTGAAGCCCTAGTGGACTTAGACACAATTTTTTCTTCACCTTAACCTCTTCAAACCAACATTATATATAGGCTCAAAAAATTCACCAAAAAAAAAATGAAGAAACAAGATGAAAAATAGATATTTTAAAAAGGAGAACATAAACACACAAAGGTGGAAAATGTTTTTGCAAGAGATGACACAAAACCAAATGAAGGAAACAACGAATCAATGGAGAAAAGGTTCAAAGAAAAGCACTTTTTATAGTTCATTGTTTCAAATTACTACCTTAAAATGAAAGTTGAAAAACATTCAACTCTATTGCCAAATGCATCCCAAGCACAAGAAATGAAATAATCAGAACCAACCTTTGTGTTTATAAACAACCTTAACATGAGCTTTGAAAAAGCTCCAATTTTTTTCCATCATCAATTCTTTGCTTGTTGAAGTTCTTTCAATTATTTACTTCCAAAGCTTGTTAAGATTTTCATTTTTTTAACTTTTTAATAGTTGCTAGTTAAATAATTATTTGTAATTGGATATAAAACTAACAAGTACTTGTCCCTATTTCAAAGAACTTCCCAAGACTAGTTCAAACCAAAAGGTGCAATACACTTGGGTTTTTTTAATGTATTCGTTTAAGCTAACTTTAAAATGGTGGAAAGTATAACAATGGGTCATCTTAAATCAAGGAACTTAATCTTGATAGATGTAACTAATGTCCTTATTTTACCCACATGAGTGATTATACCCACAAGATGAATAGATGATTATATTTAGTTATGTGAGGATGTCAAACATGAACTTACAAAAAGGGAAAAACATTGGTAGTGGATGGTTTCCCTTATAAACTTCATGGTTGAGAATTTCGATATGGGTAGTTCTTCCAAACATTTAGAGGAGTAAAGTCATTCAAATGGTGATGAAAAGGAAAAAGATAAAGAATTGGAAACACAAATGTATTTTTTTATGGAAAAATAAAAACAAGTTCAAACACAATTTACAAGCATGAATAAGTTGTCACAATGATTTTAAGGAAGATTTTTACTTCAAACTTCTTGTTTTGTTTTGAACCAAATGCTTCTAGAGTTAGATAAAAAATTGACATGTACATTTATGGTTTTTAGTCCTCAATTTTTAGAATTTTTTTGAAACAATAAAAAAATTTATAAACATCATTTCAAAATGAGCCCTGCAACCATGAATGGAATATAATGCATGATTGTTTGAAAAGTAGAAGACAAACTACTTGTATCACAAAATTCATATATGTTCAACAAGCAAACAAAAAAAAAATTCATGTGATGTTTAATTAACTATAATTGTGTTAGAGTTGCCCCTTTTTGGTCCTTGAAAGACAACCAAGTCTCTTGGACCATGCACATGGAAGGAAAAGACCTCTAAAAGAAATCTTGTATCTTGCAACTATTAACAACCTTTGACAATTTTGCAACTATCTTACAACCATGCTACGACTACATTATGACTATTGGAGGCTTCATCTTTCCATGTGGAAGATTTTTAAAATTATATTCATGTACGAATATAATTGCATGTCCCATTAGTTGAATTAATAACCAAAATTTACTCACAACTAATTTTTGAACTTAGTCCCTACATGTATATTAAGGCATATCATAGATATATTAAAAATATATCTCTAGGGGTGTACATTAAGGTTTAATTGAAGTTATAATTATAGTATATTGGGGTAAGTAAATAAATTGATATAGGTAGGTAAGAAGGTAGGTAGATAAATAAGTAGTAGGTACAAAGATAGGTATGTAACTATTTACTTAATTACATGCCTAGATAGGTTAAGTAGGTAGTTATGTAGTTATTTACTTACCTGGCTATGCCTATCTACCTACCAATGTAAATAGGTAGGAAGATAGATAGGTAATTAAGTAGATAGGTAAATAAACATAGGGTAGGTAGGTATGTAAGTTAAGCCTAGGTATGTAAGATCCTTTTAGGAAAATTTTATTTCATTTAATAAGTTCAACCTTTAGGATTAAGACTTTTTGATTGGTTCATCTCAACTGACATTTTCTCTTATTATAATGTTTGTATTGCACACCTATTTATATAAGTTTACAAAATTGAAATGATGAATAATAGATATGTTTTTTTTTTTTATCATAATTTCATTGTAACTATTATTTAGATGACTAGGTTGCAACTAAAAAGTTTATCCCATATATTTTTACCTCCTTTTCAATTTTGCATTACAAACATTATAAATGTCATTCGAGATGAGTTAATCAAAAGGTTGTGAAAGTGTTTGAAATAGCCCTTGTCAATGGCCAAGAACATTTCCCCAAAGCCCTACAATAGCAAGCTAGTTGCATCCTCACTCCAATCACGACCTTGTTCATACCTTTTTGTAACTTTTCTAAACACAAAATGCTAGAAACAACACTAAGAGGCACATGAATGACATGTGAGACCATAGCATTGTTAGACATAGGTGGAGAGTTCATGAAAAGTTTGGTGAAAGAAGAGTTCTCTATATTTGTGCACTTGAAAATGAGTTGAGGTATGAATCTATTGACATGTGTGAAGATTTTATGCAACAAATGTGTACTCTCATCTATGTATATCTATGAAGGATGTACCTTCCATCTCCACAATTCATAATCTGTGACACTTCCTTCCACATCAATGAAATGAAAACAGATTTCCAACAATTGTGTTAACTTGGTCTTGTAGAACTCCAGATGTGGACTTCCAACAACTCACAAGACACTTGCAAGATCACCATGAATCCAAAGTGATTAGTATCAATTTTTTGACTAAACCCACCCTCCCTCTCTTCCTCTTGCTCAGAAGAATGTAGAAGAAAATAATGCTAAACACTATGTTTAATGCAAATGGTGTTTCTGATGATGTTTTTGTGGTTTGCACAGTGTGCCCAACTCTTTAGTGGTTTGACTCCATATGGTAGGACCAACGGTATGATGCTGAAGACCGTCTCTCTTGGCATGGTGGCACCAACGGTATGATGCTGAAGACCATCTCTCTTGGCATGGTGGCACCAACGGTATGATGCTGAAGACCATCTCTCTTGGCATGTTGGCACCAAGTGTATGATGCTGATGACCATCTCTCTTGGCATGGTGGCACCAACTGAAGACCATCTGTCTTGGTGAGATGATGATGGTCAGTCCTGGAGTTGCAGAGGTAGTGTATCCTAGCCTGTTGATCAGTTGCTGACCTTTGCTTTGATGTAGTTTCTCCTCATGCTGTCCAAGAGGTGGAAAGTACCTGAGCACATGCTGAAGGACACTGAAGTGCAACTTCTCTTAGCATTTTGTGCAATTTGTTCTGTTAATGCATTGAATTAATACTCATTGTGTGGTGCAACTTTCTGACCATTTCCATGAAATCTGAAGGAAAAGGACACTACCAATAATTGACACAGCCGAAAATTTGTGATATCTACCAACAAAACAATTGCTCCCATGGAGATCAGCATTTGATGAATATCTGAAGGAAAAAGGACCACCCACAATTGACATGTAGTGGAAACTTGTGGTATGCGCATGACACTAGTTTCAAACATTGGACATTGCAAACAATTGCAACAAAGACTTTTTGTCTAGAAGCTACATCAATGGTAGCTTGAAGGAAGTTTTTTCTCTGACATGTGAATTAAGAACATACTGAAGGTAATATTAATAGTCCCTTCCCTTTCATCAGCCCCTGAATTTACCTGAAAAAAACCACGGGAACCTGTCATGTCATGGGAAACCTAGAGAGAGAATTCTTCTGTCAGCGTTGGGTACAAGAAGGTTGTCCAAACATAGCTTCTTGAAGACTGGGCAAAACTGCAAAGTTTGAACCTCTGATTTTTCTTTGCTTCACCCAACTAAGTTTTGCACTCAAAAATTGTGGCAGATGGTAGTAGCTTATTGCAGGAGAAAAAACCAGTCTATTTACACAGCTGCTGCAGGGGAAGCTGTAAGGTTCTTTGCTATGGCTGATCATGAGGTTGCAAAAGAATATGATATAAAAGAGGATGTCTGAAAGATGACTGTCCAGAACTCACACCATCTTTGACAGCAGCGCTTGCTTTCCCAGCAGATCTCAGTAATGGTAGACTCATAAGCATCAATACCACCCAGCTCCTTTGCTCACTGACTCTCCAGACAGATGGGTAGACTTTTTTGCTCAGCTTCTTCTTCTAATGGGTTGGCTTGCTCCCTCCTCTTAAATGCTTTCCAGATTGATGCAGCCTAGTTGCAAGTGGCTGAGGTTCTCGGGTCCTTTGATTGAATGCCCTCACACAAATGTAACCTGCATGAACACCCATCAAAGAATTCATCATCAAACCCTGTTGAAATATCAGTGTCATCCTCACTGTTTTTAGTCATTCTGTGTGAATAAAATTATTGAAGTGACAGACAGACACACAGACAGACAGGCAGACCTGTGGTTTGCAGGGATTGTGATGGATTGAAACATGTGTGTGTGCTGCAGAGAATGATCAGATCTGAAGGGTGTCAGGGATTGTAAGTTTCTCATCTTAGGGTTCGCAGAGAAAGAAAGACAGATGTGCATTTATTACAAGAGGTTTTGCTGAAGTAAAAAAATTATCACCTTTCTGAAAGCAACATTGAATCTCTTCCTGAGTCATACCTGTATTACATAAAAAGATCCCAACCACATTAGTGAGAGAAAGGCTTAGATGGCTGGTTAATAATATATTGTAGTTCATTTCATTTTGGTGATTCCAAAACAAAGAAAGCTCTTTTGTGACAAGATTTATGTTTTCCCCTCTGGTGCATCAAAGAGTTTTCAGAAGAATGAAGTGCTCTTATTTGGAAGTAGCACCACATCTGCGAAAACATTGGGGTAAAGTTTTCACTCAAAAACTTCACTCTTCTGCAGGAAAAAACTTAGGAATAGCTTTCCCATAACGGTGATATTTAGACCCTGGAAAATTATCTATCATTGACGAGAGAGAAGGAAACTGTGGGGGCGAGAGGGACAGTGGGTGACATGCCTTTAAAAATGTTTGTTACAGCAGTACCAAAGTACACAAAGCGTCGTTGTAGTGACCAGAGCAATCTTCGTGGGACTTCTATTGGCTGTAAACTGCTTGCATGGTCTGCAAATACCTGCCTCAAAAGTAACCCACAACATAAAATGAGCTGATAGTGTCGCTCCTCCACTTGATCCATCAATCTGTCCTTTCTCCAACCACAAAATAAAAGCAAAAAAGTGGGAAATCTTCATTTTACCTCATTGACTTGGAAGTAGGTTCCATTCAGAGGAAAGCAGCCCTTCATTGCAGTCCTGCATGGAACCTGCTTATACACATGGTTTCTTGTCTTAGCATTCAGTAACAGGTGTTTTTTCTTGCAACCCATCTGCTGTACTATTACATAATTGATGATGAACAAAGCATTGTATGTGAGGAGGCAAATCATGCACAACAAAAATTGTTTCCTCCATTTTCCATTTGAGGATAGTAGTACTGGCTCACCAAGAGAGTGCCTTTAACCGTTTCTGACTCTCCACCAAAGCCACCTGATAATGATGCAAATGGGTTATGTTGAATATCATCACCCATTTTCGGCATTGACTCTGGGGCCTCATCTACACACCACATTCATCAAACATAGATGATTCATGTTTTCTCCATATGAATCGAAACAATGCGGTGACCCTTGAGCAGCAAGATGGCATGTTAAGAAGGCAAGTCTCCTGACTCCGACAACAGAAAGATGTTTGAATAAAAATTGAAAGCCTGAAATTTTACCTGGGCTCCAAATTGCAAGCAAATAATAGCATGGATCATCGACTTCTCTTCTGTCCATCTGTTTTTCCACATGCACAGCAACCAAGCATTGGAATAGAATTGAGTAGCATACCTCCATTTCCTCTTTTGACTGACCCAATAACCCTTAACTCCACAAACCAACAAGAGAATGCCACTGATCATGACAAAACTCTTCTTTGCAGACAACCTACTTCTGCTCTTGCATGCTTACTGTCTGAAAGTGGAAAACAAATATCCTCCTAATTGAGCATCCTCCCATATAGAGAGTCATGGGTTTGATTTTTGTGAACTGCAAGAAGAAGAAGAAGAAAATTTTACCTCCATGAGAAGTGGATGGGTGTCAGGGAGTTCATACCTGCCAACCAGGAAATTGGGTACAACCAATAAATTCTCAACAGATTGTATTCAGTATCAGATCTCACACAACCACTACAGTTTCCAAGGATTCTATTCTGCTTGACTTCTTCACCAGTCTCTTTCTTGTGAGTGCAAACTATTAGACTTCCTCTTACACAAAAGAGATTAAGAAAACACATACAAAAAATCAAACTTCATGCTTTAAAAGCTCACAGGTTAAAAGGTGTATAATCAATCACTTACACATAATGAACAGTTCGAAGGCGATGAATATTTTTTAGCTCTGGAGCAGGCAGGCGACAAGCATGTGGGGGTAGCAGAATGAGCTCCTGTGATGGGATTATGTTGCTGTCTTCTGATGACTGCAAGATGGTAGTACTTTCCACCAGCTCATCAATCATGATATCCCCATCATCCAATTCAATCACTGATGGTGGTTTTGTTGTCTCGTTTTGGGTAATTGTTTGGGACAAAGATAAAGAGGTATCAATGAGCATTGGCACATCATCATTGTCCATGTCCAAATCAGCCTTCAGCTTCAATAACTCAGCTTTAAATGCATCTGATTCAACAGCAAGGATTGGTTTGGGCGTAATCTGCACCACCAATTGCCCCTCCTCATCCTTGCTGAATAGGGATGCAGTTTCTGCGCTTAGATTCTCTATGTGCTCCCTAAACGGGACATCCTCAATATCAGGCAATGGGTGGTCGGTCACCATTTCAGCACATGATTGTTCAGGTGTACTAGGCTCTTCAATTATGGGTATGCAACTCCCTCCCACTCTTCCCTCACCAGCAGCATTTATAGGAGGAAGTAGGGTCAGATAGTTTGATCCATCATGCTGTTGTTGCACAGTTGTTGCCATCGTCTCTGGTAAAATGAGTGCTGTAGACATGGATGTGGTTTCTGGCCCCATGAGGAGTGGTTTTGCACTGCAATCCCCACTCAATCTTTGCACCATTAAGGAATCCGTGGGTTTGTGGAAATCATCACAAATGACTTGCAATGAAAGCCATGGTAATGATATAACTACAGAAGGTCATTGCAAAAGAAAAAGTTCCATCAGCAAGATTGAACATGAATGTGACTATGGGATAATAATCACAGCAATCACAACAGACATCATCCACCAATGGGGACAATATGAATCAGCAGGAAAAACTACAAGAGCAAAATAGACTACCCCAGCTGAAAAAATCCAGGGTCAACAGGTTCACAATTTCATGAGCCAGGACTTTGTGAACATCACCAAATCTTTTTGGCAACAGCCCAAACAAAACCTTGATGGGCACAGCAGTAGGAGGCTGAGGAGTGAAAATTTTCACCTGGCAAAAGCACTGGCAAAATGCTTGCATTCACCACGCATAGGGCATGCATTGCAATTTGGCTTGCTCTTGGTACAAAAAACCTGTGCAATCAAAAATTGGCCATGTTTCAATTGCTCTTCATAGTTAGGATATATCTAGTTTGAGATTATCCCCTTTGAACTAGCCATTCTGTGGAGTTAAAGTCAAGGACTGCCACTGGTGCAACATGACATAGAACAGACAACAGACGTGTGTGCGTGCGTGCGTGCGTGTGTGTGTGTGTGTGTTTGTTTATTTGAATGACAATTGAGGAAAACCTTGCCAAATGTGATCATCTGGTAGTGCAGTTCATATCTGCGCACAAAACAATCAGAAGCAAAGAAACACACCATCAAACTGAAAGGATCATCTTTATAGTTCATGATTCACAGAAATAATGCAGATTAGACTTTTCTCTGAATAGGGGAAAAAAAGAAGGAAAAAGAAGGATCTTACAATGTCTGTTGGTCAAGGGTGCAAAGTCGGGGCCACAAATATTGCTGAATATGCTCTTGAACAGGGTACCTACATGATGATGAATCTTGGGTCAGGCATATCAGAATGGCTACAAACAGTAAAAGAAATGGCATAATGGCACAGGAATAGTGGGCATATTCCTGAAGGTTAAATACCCATCAAGTGGCTTCTTTTTTAAGATCTTGGGTTACCAACATTTAACATTGCTATTGATACATCACCTAGTTATGGATCTAGTATCCAAGCAATCCCTGATTTCATCATTTCCATCACCATTGACTGACTGCAATAGTTTTCCAAGTGAGTTATGCACTTCAATAAGCTACCCTAATATGCATTTTCCACAAATGCTTATCCAACAGAGGCAATGTTGTTTTGGGGTGAGTAAGCTTTACATCTCTAGTAAATGGAGCTGTGTTTCTTCTGGTAGCGGCTCCAAAGGCACCCAGCCCAGTCGCACAGCTATGCGCCCCACATTTGTATCCACCTGTGCAATTCAATCAACTGATTAATCAATGGGGTTTAGGGTTTAGTACCCCATCAAATCCTTTGCACCCAAGGATTATCAATTGAAAGGAAAGCAGGAAAATTTCCCATAAAGCATACTGGAAATGAAGGATGGTGTAGTGTAAGAAGCCGTATGCATTCCACACTCTTTAGACCCAAGCCTCGCACACCAAGTAAAAATCTCCTGGAAGCAGGGAAACACATGATAGTTCAGAAGGCTAAATTCTATCATGTTGGCTGCACAGGAAGCATAACCCCTTGTATTTCTGTATATTGAAAAAAATTCAGCATGTCTGCATTCCAGAAAAAAACTCACTTGGCATCATCAGGTGCAAGGTGCCGGATCCATTCCAAGTCAAGGCTTCCCTTTTGGTCATTGTGCACTCTTTCAAGAAAGGCCTGAGGAACAAAATCAGAGTACAAAGGATTTTTTTTGGCCACTAAATTCTGCAGTGTGGCTTTACAATAATGGGTTTCGAGAATTTACAATGGATTTTGCAAAGTCTTCTTCTTACTCTATGATGGTCATTTAGAAACTGCCAAATGTGAACTTTACCCAAGCCCTGGGGTGGTGTAACTAGCATCTAAAGTTGGTTGTACATACCTTAATTCTTCCAGCAAGAACATTATTCATTCCACGGTCTTTGATGACTCTTGCAACTTCATCAACATTGGCAAGCCGCACAGCCTCCCAATCAACACAATCCTTTGTGAAATTGTCCCGCAAATAACCTTCTTTAGTCAAAATTTCCCTTCGACGAGCTTGCCAGTTATCACTATCCTTGTTACTCGAGTTTCGGCTCTCCTCAAACCTCGCCCTTTCAGGACCTGTCAGGAACCTCAACTGAACCTTTTCGGCCATTCGTGCATTTCGGAGATTTGCTGCCCGTCTGCGTGCCTCATGGTGCATCTTTCGAAATTCCAGTGGTTTCAAATCATCAATGGCTGAAGAAGACCGTGATGTTGCAGTCTTGCCGAGAACTGTGCGCAGAGTTGCAGCAAGAGCTCCCTCTGCTGCCATAAGACTTTTCTTATCATCCAGCAAATCGGGAAACTTTCTGATCATCTCTGTCGCTCCACTAAACATTGGAATGCTAGCATGACTTTCACAAAAACCAACAGGCTCTACATTCAAAACCCCTGGATCAGAAGCTTCAATGCACATAGCTGTATAATTATCTCTGGCAGCAGATGCCTCCTCCGGGTTGTCAATGCATCTCACTTCAACCTTGAGCTTTGAAAAGTCAGTAGAACAACCATCAATCTTTTCAGCCATATCCGAAATTCGTCCAGAATGTGTCTCAATAAGCGATTCCATACTAGTTATTATACTCCCATCTATTGCATCAGGTACTAAACACTTTTCACCTAGTAAGTGCTGTTGGTTTTCTGAATTGGGTTCGACTGGATCAACACTGACAGCCTTGATGTAATTGATATGTGCTTCATCTGCTCCAGCTTCACATTCACTGTCCAAATTGGAATTGACTTGATGATCAGTGCTAGCAACATCAATATAGATTTGAGATTCATCGGATTTGGCTTCTTCTTCATATGCTTGCATGTGTAAATCGGACTTGACTTGATCAATGATATCAGCATTGATGTGGTGGATATGAGATTCATCAGCTCTGGTTTCATGTCCATTGCAAGATAACTCAATGGGCAAAGAAGAAGTGGGGGACCCAGATTCTGTCAGCACAATCTCTGTGGTTGTTTCATCCAATGGTTCTTCTACATGCTCTGCAATGTTGGGTTCATCTTGTGTGGCACTTTTCTCCTCTACACATGAAGGTGGAAAGTGTGCTCTCAAGGACATGAAAACAGAGCTGCAAAAAACACCATTTTCCACCCATTGAAGAGGAACCTTGTCCCAATTGGTTAGTTGAGAGAAATCGATACCCAGGAGATCTATACTCAAACAAAGGATTTGAGATCAAAACTTTGTCTTTCATTTGTTTTGCAATCGCATGTGATTCACTCATTCGATCTCAAAAGACCCAAAATCACTAAGCAGGATTGGATTGTGTTGTACCTGGAAAGGTAGTCTGTGACATTCTGTGTAAGGAAAGCTCCAACCACTGAATCGACCACAGAGCCACCCCATTTTGAGAATGTACGATCACCTAAACAACAAAGGTGATGTGTCATGAGGTGTATCTTTTTCATCTGGGTCTTGACCATTATCAGTATAGCTTATGTCCAGAGTTTCTGCATGCTGCAGTCTACGTCCTCATGCTTACCTTGAATTTGGCGCATGATGCAATTGAAATTGTCTGCACGTATTTTCCAGAAAGATCGCTCTTTTTTCCACTTTTCCTCGTCCATTTCAGTGGCTGTTTCATCTTTGGCACCTTTGATGAACATGACACGGTTCCACATTTGGATGGTTTCGGCATCTAACACAACTTTAGGCTTGATCTTCATCTTTCTCCTTGTGTAAACTTTGTACTCGACAATTTGCTGTGAAGAACCAACTCCTTCATATGGAACCATTTGAAGAGCTTGAGATGAGATGTCTTCAAGGAGTCGTTGTTTTGTGTGATTCCTGGATCTTGGGTAAGGATCATAGTCTGCATCTTTTGTCACCTTTGGCCAAAGGGCTAGCACCTCCTTCTGCTTTGTCTCTGGAAGTTTTCGCAGGAGGTCATCGCGGAGAGTGTTATGAGAACGATGATACCCTTCAGAGTTCATCAAATTCCTCAAGTATGCTACCTGCTGCAAACTATCCATCTGCAAGAATGGGATTGGCTGACTCAAGAGGCGTGATGATGAACAATACAAACCCATATTCAGGCCCACATTTTGATCAGGGGGACAGCATGCTTCTGAGAATGGTTCCTGCTGAAGAAGGGGTTGGACAAACAGATTTCTCGGCTCCCCAGTGTTGTCATGGGCATCATGATTGTTGACCTGAAGCAGATCAGTCGTCTCAAGTGCTGCTGCTGCAACTGAGTCAAATTGTTGCATCAGAGAGCGACGCACAGAATGTCCAAGGTTATTTGACTGCTTCCTGTTTGCAGACCTCTTTGATTTCACTACTGATGAAGCCCAAACTGGACTTTCATCATTGTTTATGTCCACCATAGCTACCCTTTCTGATGGCGTTTTAGGTTCTAACAAGGCGAGTGTATTCTGTGGGCTTGCCCCAGTTCCAACTGATTCATCAGTAGGAGTAGCAACAATTGACAATTCCATTGACATTTCCATTGTTGCTACCGTTGATAAGATTGACAATGGACGAGGAGGGCTCTCTGATTGTATTTCTTCAACCTTCTTCTCAATGCTCATTCCTGTAAGTTCAGCCTTCTTATTAAATCTCTCTGCTGTTGGTGTTTCCACTAACTCAGTGCTATCCTCCACATTTGCAAACTCCATACTAGGATTCTGCGGTTCTACAAGGACATGTTCAAATTGGGCCTCAGTGTGTGCCAGTCTTGCAATTAGGGGCTCCTCGTTCAAGTCGAAACTTTCTGCATTACCATTTGGAGGAGTCACAGTAATTGCTGTGACATCCCCCCCACCACACCCACTGCTGCTGCTCATCTTTTGTTTCTTCTTGGACCGTTTCTTTCGCACAACATTTTCAACACCCAAGAGAGTAGCACTCATGGAGCAGACATCATCGTTGTCTGTTTTGTCAAACATTGACGTTACTACCTCCTCAGAAGAATCGGACAGAGTGATGGTGGCAATAACTCTCGGTTTCATAGATCTCTGTCTCACCATCCGCACCCTTCTCATACACGCAGTTTTGGTGAACTCCTGAGTGTTGCTATCTCCAAAGCCTCCTGCATGGGATGATGCAACACTTCAAATTTCAAAGGCACCCAAGAGAGTAAAATGGAATCTGTTTACGCAAACTATGCTGCATATATTTTCCAAAATCTTCCGGTATGAATTCTCATGCTGAAGTTTTTGTGGGTCTTTTGTCACAAAATTATCATTGCTCCCTGCTTACCAACTTGAACATGGTGAGCAGTTCTGGGCTTGTCTCCATTTGTCTTGTTCACTTTGGGAACTTTTGCTGGTCGCTTCTCCCTCCATACCTTGGGAGTATACTTTTTCTTCCGTACTTTGACTTTCACCTTTATTTCCTGTTGAAAAATCACTGACTCGTGATTGAGTTGCCAACCCATAATATGCTCTAATCTGCTTATCACTTGTCTACTTCTCAACTGAAATGACCTCTCAATAAGGACCCATGAGGCAGCATGAAAATGATGATTGACTGTAACCGAAAAACTCTATTTAGAAATGACGTTCACACATGGGTAGTAGCAGAGAAAACGAGCATGATTTCTAGATCCAGAACTGCATGCAACATATACAACTAGGCAACATAGCAGCACTTGTTCAGGAGTTGAGTAACTTACCGTGGAATCCCGTATTGTGAATTTCCACTTGGTGTGAGTTTTGGAAGACCAGGCTTTGTTCTTGTTCTTGTTCTTGTTCTTGCAGTTATCTGCTTGGGGATGGAGGCTTCTGTCAATGACAGGAGGAGAAGGAGAAGAAGAAGCCACATTTGTGTGACATGTGTCTTCTGCTGCTGGATCCACAGTTGAAGTTGTACCTACAGGAGCCCAAATGAAGAACAACCCTTTTTGGAGGAAGATAACAAATCCCAATTTTCCCAACTCTAGACCAGATAATATATAATAGTAGTATCACAATTGGCTACAAACTTTGAAGCTCACAGTCCCAAGTGCTAAACTTACAATGAATGGGGATGCTTCTGGAGGCTAGATTCTCATGTGCAAGTTGTTCGGCGGCTGCTGCTGCTGAATTGGGTGTTGTTCTCAACATCAGACTGAGGTCATCCCCTCCAACAACATCATTCATAACTTGTGATGAATGCTTTCCAAACCCCGAAGACATAGTCTTTACCTCATCATCATCAATGGAATCGATGGCAGATGGCAGCAGCAACTGAGCCTCCTCTGCTGCAGCAACTCCAACTTTGGGAGGGGATGGAATGTTCAAATCAACAACCAATTCGAAGGTGTCTGCACACACCAAGGGCCTGGATGTTGTGGGTGCAGAAACCAGGACACTGTTACTGTCTGGAGACTGCTGAGTAGGTGATGACAGAACTTGAATGGATTTCCATAGAGAAATCTGTGTTCCAGTTGATGGACCAATGACATTCGCACTCGGTGGCAGGAGGGGTGGTGGTGGTTCAGTAGTACACAAAGTCCTCTTTCGCTTTTGAATTTTTTCAGGTGTTTGTGGGCCTAGAATCACTAGCTCGTCATCTTGCACAAGACTTGGACAGAGCTCATCTTGTCTTCTCATGTACCCATTGACAGGGTCCAGCAGTATGGAAGCTGATTCGAGTATAGATTCAAATTCTGAAACTTTACACAGAATGTGATCGTCTTTCTCACTTTCTTGTATCATATTCCTGGTCATCACCACCTGACCTGCCACACACCAACCTACTACATTTCAGTTGTGCACCAATTCATTTTGCCCTTCCAAGATCCAAAGGGTGGTCCAATACAATTTTTTCTCCAACAGAAAAAAGAGCAATGAAAGCATGTAAAAGAAACGGAAAGAAGTATTATTACAGCACCAGATCTGACTGGAGCAAAAACTGAATTGATCTTGGATGCTTGCAAAGATCTTTTGGCATCAAAATTCTGTACACCCCTTTCTTTTTTGGTGGGGCTCATAGAAACATACAACAACTGACCTGCACCAAGAGTGAGGACATTGTTTCCTGCAGCTTCATTATTTGTCCCACCATCTGAACCCCCCATACCCATCACATGTCTTTCCATTACAAGGCTAGGAACAACTCTTCTTGGTCTCTTTCGTCGAACCACGGCTCTCCTGAACCCAATCCAAGATTTGAGTTCATGAAGCACAGTTGTTGTTGTATCACCACATGCAGTTGTTGTTGTATCACCACATGCAGTTGTTGTTGTATCACCACAATCTTCAAGAATGGGGTCAACAATAAAATCGTCAGTGTAATATCTTTGATTCTGTTTCTTGACCCTCCCCACCCGATATTTTGGTTGACTTGTTGTTGTTGATCCTAGTACTGCTTTCAGTCTTACTATTTCTGGGTCAGATTCACTTGAACAAGTTGGGGAAGCTTTCCAATGATGCTGCTGCTGCTGCTGCTGCCGCCTACGATGGCATTTCATTGTGGATGGAGCCACCAGGGCTTGTCTCTTCATGATCCATGAATGATGGCTACCACCTACTGTCTGTCTGTGAGAAAGGTTTGGTCTCTGCAAAAAAACAACAAAGCATAAACCATTAGATTTTGTAATGGACCAGTTGTTCAAGGTGAATTCATTTGCATTGTTTTGTCTGTCTCATGCTCTCTCACTTCAGGCTTTACCACAAGTGTTTGATGGTTGCAAATTGAGATCACCCACTTGTGGTTATCCTCACCAAAATCTGATGAGGAATGAATGATTCACCATTTGGCACTTTGGCTCTCAATTTGCATCTTCACATTTCAGAATAGTGAGTGACCAACATGGGCGTACCCGAAAGGTGTCCAAGACCCATCTGCAATGAAGTCTCTGCTGAAAGTTTCACATTTATATAGATTCTAGACCAATTCATGCATGTTCAACAGAAGAAGAGGAGCAAGAAAAAAAAGCCATTTTTGGGGGTTCTGCAATTGTTCAAACCTTTGAATGAGCTAAGCTTCCAGCTGTAGGTTTGGCAGAAGAAGACTGAAAGAGGGTGGCAGCAGCAGCTTTTGGTACTGCAGGCAGTGGAAGAAGCAGTGGCAGATTACTATTCCTTTCAAACTGGGAGAAGGAGGACCTCCTTGACCTCAGCTTCTCATACTGACTTCGCACTTGCACCTGCTATCCCAAGAAAAAAAAAACAAGCACATCAAAGCATGTACCACATGCACATCCTAAATGGAATATCTATGCATAATCAAACTTGAGAGAGTTCATAGAGAGACAGTTGATGAACAAAACAAAGAAGAGAACATCAAATCTGAGATGCAGACAACAGTGGAAGCTTAGGGTTCAAGGATGATTTGATTTCTATGGCTAGCAGCACAAGGGTGGCTTTTTGTATGTGATGTCGATATCAAATATTTTGCCCTAACTTTTTTGCTCTTAGGTGTGTGAAAGCAATCGACAATTGGGCAATGCCATCATGCAATCTTGAAAGAAGAAGCTTAGGTCAGTTCCCATTCAAATTAAGCTATGTCACCAGTGACCACACTTACATTATAGAAACAATGGATTGAACTGGGTTCAAGAATTCAGTTCCAAATCCAGAGGCAAGAAAACATGGCGCAGCATTTTTATTTTTCTTTCTTACAAATTTTCTGCAACTCCAGTGCCAAGAAAGCTTAGATTTGCAATAGTTTCACAAAAGATTACAGCAGCTATTGGGACCAAGGGACCGACTGACAGACCTGCCTCTGGGTGGGAGCATTGTGGAGGAAAGAGAGCACAGGACGATTGAAGGAAGCAATTAAGAGAGGAGTCAAGATGGGAAGAAGGAGAAGAAGAAGAAGATCTAAGAAAGAAAGAAGGCCTGAAGCAAGGATGCTTGAAAAAGACAGCCCAAAAACCAAACAAGACGAAGAGCAAAGAGCCATGCAGAACTGTGTTTCAAAGCAAATTGAGAAGGAAGGGAAGCCTTGACAAGACTTACCCTCTTGACCCCACCCCCCCTTTTCTTTTCATCTTCTTCTGATTCTTCTTCTTGAACAAGAACTAGAGAGAATTGAAGAGCTGCCTGCAATGAGGTGAATTAGGACGAGAGGCAACGACCGCATGCATGCAATCTTTCATGATTTTCTTGCGACCCAATTTGTCTACAAAGGGCGGTGCATAGCGATATACATACACATGCAATTAGTAGTGTGGTTCCATGAGGAACCTAACAGAAGCTCATCGACGTTTCAAGGGAACCCAACAAGTCCTAACTCCTGTGTGCGCGAGAGAGACTCGAGACTCGAGAGCTGAGAGGAGAATTTTTGTCAACTCCGACGGCAAGGAATTGGAAATCAACATGCAACGAAAGAAAGAAAGAAAGAAAGAAAGAAAGCTGGCCATTTCTCAGCAACAGCAGCACCCAAGTCGTCACCACCCTCACAGCGACACTGACCCAACAAGGCGGCAGCAGCAAACGGGATGGATGATCTTAGCAGCAGCAACATCATGAAGCCCCCAAAAAACAAAATTCACTTGCAACGACAACAACACCATGAATTACAGAGCAAGAAAAAGCTACTGAGAAGACAGACAGCAAATAAACCTGTGCGGAAGTGCTGATTATAAAAACACAAGGTAGCAACAGCAACAGAAAAAAGACTTGCTGAAAACCCCACAAACTTTAACAGACCCAAACCCAACCCAAATTCCACAAAACAAAACAAAACCCAACAATGCAAGACTACTACTACTACAACAACACAGACACAGATTTATAGATTTATAGATGCACACAAAGAGTATAGAGTGGGTGAAGAAAAGGAAGAAAGCACAGCACCATGATTATACAACAGCGAGAGTTGAAGCTTTGCTTTTGCCTCAAAACCCACACTTCCCAAATTGATGTAAAAACTGCAGGAAAGGACAAAAAAAAAGGTGGAGCTAGCTAGCTAGCTAGTATACATCAAAATCAATTCAGTCCTTCCCCATGCCCCCCCACCCTTTCCTTTCCATTCCATTCCTCTTCCCCTTCCCTTCACCTCTGTTCTCCCTCCCTAATTTACCAAATTAGGTGTAAGAGAGAGCTCAGAAGTAGGTAGTTGAACCAGAAAACGACAAATTTGCCACATTTAGAGAGAGAGAGAGAGAGAGAGAGAGGAGACACAGACAGACACAAACACAGAGAGAGAGAAAAAGAGAAGGACACAAAGTGCTACTACTACTACTACTACTAACTTAGTGTGTGTTTGTTTGTTTGTTTGTTTTTTTGGGTTTTCCTCTTTGCTGTCACACTCACTGTGGTGGTGGTGATGGTTGTGGTGAGTGTCTTCTTCTTTCTTGTCTTTGTGGTAATGGCGGCTGCTTTGTCTGTTGTGCACAGTTGCTTGCCCTGCCCTGGTGGTCACCTTTTCCTAGACTTCACCCCCTCCATCATCTCCACCACCTCCCCATCTCCACCACCTTCCTTCCTTCCTTCCTTCCTTCATTCCTACTAATCTTCTACTACCACAATGTCCAATTTTCATTTACTTTCACACCCTCCACCCACATTCCTTTTCTCCTTATTTTTTTGTTTTGCTTCTTCTTCTTCTCTCACTCTTAGAGAATGTTTCAATTGTTATGTATAATGTACCTAGTTTGCCTTTGCTATAAACAACACACATGTTAATCCTTTCCCTCTCTCTCTCTCTCTCTCTCTCTCTCTTTGTTTGTTTTTTTATAAGTTATTGTATGTAGTATGTACCTATCTCCATTGCTATCAACAACTTATTTCCACCACTTTTTTTTAAAGTATGTTCTACTTATTGTTGGTGTTGTTGTAATTATTGGGTTTTCTTTTGCACTTGAAATTTCATGTCATTTGGTCTTCTATGAAAACAAGAGAGACAAGCCAAGAATGAAATACCCATCTGTAGTTTTTTTGTTCTTTTGTTGTTTTTTTTGTTTCTTTTGTGATTGCTTGGTTTGTTTGTTTGTTTGTGATGCATCCAAATTGGCTAACAACCTAGAACACATTTCTTGTTAATTGACAACAAATTTGGAAAGAATTTGTCAAAACATTAGTTGGTAGATAGAAATATGATGACACATTCCTCCCCCTTCTCCCCCACCCACCACCACCACCACCACCACAACAGAAAAAAGTATAATAATAAAATAAAATCCAATTTTAAAACAACCCAATTTTGGTTATTGTTTAAAAAAGAATTTACAAAAGAATATTTCCTTTTTTTTTTGTGGGTGAGTGTAACCTTTTGGTGATTTTTCACCTCCAAAAAATCACTGATACTACCCATGAAAGACTAATCAAATCATGTGATTAGGTACATCTTGTGCCTTATTTTATTTTTTATGTTTTCTTCTTCCTTTCTTTCAATGGGATGAATTTTGCATAGTTTCTCATCACGTGCATAATCAACTTGTTTTGTTTGTTTGTGGTGTTTTTTTTTAGTACGTGGCAAAAAGAATTTGTCATGATAGTGTGTTTCTTAGTATGTGGATAAAAGAAATTGTCATGAGAGACTGCCCCCCATGAATCCATCTCTGACTAAATCTGCTTTTGCTTCTTCCAAAGGGGATTTGGGTGTTTCTTTTCTTTTGCTTTCTTTGGTCTCTTTTTGTTCAAGGTGAATTTTTCTTTCTTCGGAATCTGCTTTGCTTCTGCTTGAATGTTTTCAAAGAGATTAGTTGGGGGCTCCTTGTGCCATTGGCTCAAATACAGTAAAACCTCCACACAAGGTCATCCCAATACTATTTCAGTCCAAGTGAGCTTAATTTCAGAGTTCTTCCAAAACCTTGCTAAATTTAATTTAATTTAATTTAATTTTCAAGAATGAAAATCACTTTTAATTCAATAAATTTTGTCTTGATAATCTGAAAATTACAAAACGACAACAAAGTATCATTATCTACGGATTTCAGCAAGACTTATTCCTTTGTCTCACATAAATTAATCTTTTTTATTTTCTTTTATTTTTATTTTTTTCCTGAAAAAATTTATTGTTCTTTTAGCCCCCCAAAAAGGGAAATTTTGGAAATTTATGCTTGCTTCAGAATGGCGTTCCAAATGGTTTAATTGGGATTCCTTCCACACCCGAGGAAATGTGATTGAGCTTGTTGTTGTTCATGGCTGCTGCTTTCTGTGATTATTCTTCTGAAGGTTTAGGGCATATTCTTAGTATTGAATGAAGAAAGGGGGTGCGGGATGATTTCCTTTAATTTTATTCAAAGTTTGGTGCGTATTTCCACATATTTAAAACAACCATTGTTGTCACTTGTGACTCACAATTCCCTCACTCTTATAACAACATGACTGGCCATATAACTGAACTAAATCACAGCATGATTTGTAAGGGCCACAAATTAATTAATTAATTAAATTAAATAAAAAATCTTTAAAGTGACACTTTGAATGATTTTATAATTATTGCTTTCTGTTTCCGAGATGTGAATTCCTAATTTTTTTCATGATTCCTAATTTTGAGAAATTTATTTTCTTAGTACCTATTGCTATGGTGTGTCACACACAATTGACATGGCCCCAAAATGTAAGAACTACAATCAAAGTACATACTTAGGTGATGAAAGTATGAATACATGTACCACCCTCTTGTACCACCCACTCACTTGGGTCTCTTACTAGTTAACACATGAGGAGGGAAGTAGGTAATGGGAATTCTAGACATGAGTGACAAATTATACAATATAGCTGAATTTTTTTGGATCTATTTTTTGGAGGTGGTTTCTTGATGCCACTGAAAAGATCTTACAAGGTGATTTTGCACCTCATCCCAAAACTCTTGCACAGGTCATGATGGCCAATAGGAGTCAGGTTGTTAGAGCAGCTCTCACAATGCATTGCACAATAAGTTTTGGATAAGAATGTGAGATGTTGCACAATAAATTTTGGATGAAAAACATGAGATATTACGATCGTTTTAAGTAATAATATGACTTTGGGCCAACATTTGTGGACGAGATGTTGTGTAGCTCATGAAAGGCATTACAAAGTTTAAGTAGTAATATGACTTTGGGCCAACATTTGTGGACGAGATGTTGTGTCGCTCATGAAAGGCATTACATAGTCTAACACCTGCTATTGATATGCAGGCTTGATTGATTGATTTGTTCAGGTGGTTTGCTATCAGTAGTTTCTCACCTTTTATAGGTATTTTCAAAGTTAATTTTTTTTGGTTATGAGTATTTTCATAGTTAATTTTATGTCTATGAGTGAGCCATGAAAAACAATAAATATGACATTTAGTATAAAGACCCAAGCATCGGGTATGGGTCAATTTTGATGATTTTTTTTCAAAATTTTAACAAAATTAGCTGAATTTGGACTAAAATCTGAAAAATCAACTTTTTTGTCACCAGTAGGTGAAAATTTGAAAGGGAAAAAAAAGACATGAGTATGAATGAAGCTGCTCTTACATAATGTACTTTTCATAATGTTTTGGCTCTATATTGAATACCTGATTTTCAGTTAATATTGTGCATTTTGGGAAACAAAATGATATTCCAAGATTTCATATATGCCTTGAAAATTATGTCACATGTTAAAAATTTAACATAGGATAAAATCCTTTGGTGGGGGAATTCCAAAAAATGAAGTGCTCAGGACAAGGTGATAGCCAAGTCTAACCCCACATGTTGGGAATGTTGTAACACATTGGTTTTAGCCATCACAAGGTGGAACGCAAATCTAATTATCGAGAACTTAAACATGCATAGATGATGAGGTGTTGGAGGGTGAAAGTTTTCTAACCTATTCCTTAAGAGTGAAAGGGATCTTACGTTTATAATTAAAAACACTCAAAATCCAATCAAAGATTGAGGGTCAAAACCATCACAAGGGAGACAAAAAGAGAAGTCCAAAGAAAGGCCAAAAGACACATAGCTTGCAGGCAACAAAAAAAAAAGAGAAAGAGCTAATCCTTCTCATGGTTGACATCTTAAATGAGGCATGATTTCCCTTTCACTTTTAGATAATAATTATAGATCTTTCCTTTTTTCAAAGAGAGCTACTCATGAATACAAGGTTACTTGCAAATAGATCAAGAATTTTCTCTAAGTATTTTGCATGTACATGAAAGCATGAGCCCATAATTTTTATCAAAAATAAAGACCTACTCTAGTTTTTTTTTTTCATGTGATACCCAATGAAAATCTTAAGACAACAAAGATCAAATGTGAGGCGTTTTGAGAATGTCACTCCTCTGAATATATATGTTGGGTAAGGTGCTCTCTAATTACACAAAATAATTGAACTAGCTCTCTTCAATGGTGATAAAGTATAATTTTGGAAAGGTTTGGGGTGATGATCCAATAACACTTTTCTTACCAACGATATGGCTCGACTCATCTGCATGGGAATATATGGTCTAGCAATAGTTTGCAAAACCTAAAATGTTTATGGCAACATGTTTATTCAATATTTCATACCTAATGCTCAATGAGGTGCCAACTCCCAAGTTGCAACCAATGATTTTTTTTAAATTTTTAGCATCCCAAGAGGGATATAGCAAAAAATGGCAACATGTTTTTATAACCTTTTTAAATAGTTCAAAAACTAGTTAAACTTTTTTTACCAAAGTAAATCAAAGTCCAAATTTAATGAAATTTTGTCCCAAAAAAATTCAAAATTTGGTGATTGCTTCTAGAAAAAACAAGAATATTACAAGAAAATAATTTCTTTTTATTTTTATTTTTTTCCTTTTGAAAACATTTTGCACAAAAAAAACACCGGTCCCAACTAATAGCATAACATGAAATTAAGTAATACTTATTTAGAATCCATTATTTTTATATTGTTGTTTTCATCCATTAATTTGATTCTCTTGGGTTTACATTTATTTTAAAGTCAACAAGGAATCTTTTCTATCTGTACATTTATGATGAATTCATGTTCATCCTCATTTATTAATGCCATTGAGCTTTAAACAATGTTTAAATTGGATGAATGTGATGTGAGAGGTTGATAGAAGAAACACCTAATAAATGAATACTCATGTTCACACATGCATGAAAGTTGTTTTGCATTTGATAGGTTCAAAATTAAAATGTGCCTTTGCAAACACTAGGTTTTTCTCTAGATGAATCATTACCCTATTTCAACTTGTCTTTTACAAAGTTGAACCTCCTCATCAGTGTTTTGTGGGCGAGATGTTATCTATCCCCAATTGAGTTATGTTCAATGCCTATTTTGAATCACATTGCCCCACTACCGGGCCTTCCATGTCACACATGTAGGCCTCTCTCATCACCATATGTAGAACATTTCATCTTTGTAAAATGATGTCGCCATCGACCACCTTAGAACATTGTCATCGTCAACTACAATTTTACTTGTTTTGTTGTTTGCATGAATAGCTAATTTTCAAATGACCAAAGAATTTGAACATTATGTCAAAACTAGGGGAATTCAAAATCTAATTTAAAATGCATCTAACATTAGCAAATTTGAGATAAGGTTCTTGATGCACCCACAACCAAGCATTCAAGAAAGTAGAATAAACCTAAAAGGTATGATTTATGATTTATTTTTTCTAGGGTTTATGATTTTTTATGCAATGGTAAACCAAGAATATTACAAGGTGGTTGTGGATGATGTAGGAATCACAAATATTTTGCAAAATGAATCTTTTGTTGCTTTGAAGGCAAGGGATTTAATTGAAGCATTGAAAGAAATAGTGTAATTACTTCCTCCTGGACCATTTTAAAAGGATCATATCACATGGTTACTTCATGTTACATTTCGACACGTACAATCTTTATAACCAGATTAAAATTGCAATCATTCCATGGGATTGGCTTGAACATTTTGTGCAAGGGGAATAGAACTATCCAAAATTTCCTTGCAAATTTACAAAGACAAAGGAGCACAAGCTTTGCGAGCCCCCAAACACATTAACACACCCAAGAGCCAACTCTGCATTGCTTATTTTTAGGTGAAGAAACAAAGAGCAAAACATTTTATTTATGCCACATTCCTTATTTTGCACTTCTATATTGGTTTAAGTTTCCATAGTGTATTGTTTTAATTTTGCAATTTGGCATATTAGTTTGTTATTACGAGTTAGGCAATGTTGGTTGTCACATTGTATTATAATTTCTCCAATCTCCCTTTTTTTTTAAATTCTATGTCATTTGCAATGTTTTTATGTTGTTCCTTTACTCTAAAATCTTGTGAAAGTTTGCTACTAAGCATCCTTTCATTATATATAAATTTAATCCATGTTCAAACTTTGAACATGGTTTTAGTTGTCCCATTGTATTGTGACCATTCCAATCTCATTTTTTAAGTTAACTAAATATTATGTGGATGATTTTCATGTTCAAGGTTTGATGTGAATCTAAAGTTCACTGCCTGTCATTGTGTTGTAAGTTCTCTTGTAACTTTGGACTTGAAGACTACACCAATGTACTCCTAGATGACATGTAGAAGCTACTATTATCTACATAACAAAAGCAAAAACATCATCAAGTGAATGAAACAACCAACAAGAAGAAAGGGAAAATGCTTTGGTGGAGTTCCTGGAATCTAACCAACAATCACAATTAAAGACTCGTATTTCAAAGATAATGTCTAATATGTCCATTAAACATGGTTATCAAAGAGTTTTCATTGCAAAGCAACATACTTGGACCAAAACCTTTATCAATTGAAATACTTGAATGCAAAACATAAAAACAACCAAGGTCAAATATGCCATGGGAAATATGTTATTGAATATCGCCATGTTTTAGGTTCCCAACTATTGGATGGTATGAAGGCCCACCTAATGGAGCTTCTAAGGCAAGGCCTGTCCCCAACTCAAGTAATGACTCATCACAAAGCACATGTTAGAAACATGCCATTGAAAAATGAACCTATGACTTGAAACACCTTTGTTCTCATGGCTGATGTGGGAAACTTGGCAAAAAATAAGGGCTAATGAAATATGGCAGAAATACCACAAGGACCCCATTAGTGTTAGAATGTGGGTTCTAGAAAATATTGATTCAATTTTTTATTATGTTCAACATGCGCCTTTGGACCTCAATTTACAAACCCAAGATGACACACCATTCAAATTAGGAATTCAAACTTCATGGTAGTTGGAAATTGTGCAAAAATTTAGGCATGGTAGTGCAACATTTTTTGATGCAACATTTGGCACAAATCAAAATAAGGTACGCCCTTTTTTCTATTGTATGAAATGCCACAAAATTAATATGTTTAATATCATTAGTAACTAATGTCAGCTCCATGTTCTTTGCAGTACCGAAGTTGTACACCCTAATGGTGTTTGATGAATGGCGAATGGGATATTGGTTGATTTCATTGTCATTGGAAAAAGTTGAAAAAACACTTGACCTTAACCTAATTCTTTGAACATTATCAAAACATATGTTAAGCCATTGGATGCCTAATCTTATACTTGTTGATAATGTTCAAGCTAAAATCAATTTGTTGAAGTTTGATTTCATAAAATTTACCTATAATTCCATGTATATTAATTTTGTATTATAATGCATACTTTGTTGTAGAACAATACTATGTGGTAAATCATATTTTGTTATACAACATACTTTGCTACACAACATACTAAATGCCATAAATAATTATTCTTTTGCAGAGCATAAGTTTTTTTCATAGCATTATATATTTCATGTCATATTAACATTCATAGAGACTTTATTAAACTAGTACAAAAACTAATTTCTATAGTTGATGTGTTTTCATGCAACAATGTTTAGCCAAGTGCCAAAGTTTTTTTATGTTTGTGGCATGTGCACAAAGCATGGGCAGAAAATGTTGTAAAACAAATTGCAAGTGTGAACAACTAAACTTGAAACTATTATTTGCTATGGGGAAGATCATGTATTCACAAGCTTGTCCACTAGATCATGATCCTATTTTGTGGGCACAACTACAAATATCATGGTAACTAATTATCCCAATGCATCTTGATTTGTTACATAGCTTAAAGACCATTGGTTGCATAAGGTGGGAATGTGGTGTGGTGGTAATCACAACAGTCTGCATGCAAGGCAAGACACCAATGTGATTGTGGAATCATTCCATAGCAACATGAAACAAATATTCTATTTTTCCAAAGAACTGTTTACTAGACGTAAAATGGATTGGCTGATTTTTCATCTTTTTGGCGATGTTTTTGCTCACTACTAATATGGTGTGCAATGCAAGCTTTTTGGGTATGTGAAAAACAAAAAACAAGAATACATCATTGTTTCAACTATGTTAAGAGCTCACAATATTTCGAATTCTAATGTCTTATTGTGTCTTGATGGGGAGGACATTGCTTTTGTCACATCCATCAACCACACACCCAAATTATGGACCATTCACACTCCATCATCTAAATGGCCACAATGTGGTTGCCCACTTGCACAACAAGGAATTGCATGCAAACATACATCATGAAGGTATTAAAAATGTTGCACCCAAACATACCTAATGGTGCCATTATTAGGGATATGGGCACATTCCACAAAGTAAACAAAGGTTTTGCAATAGTTGGACACATGGTTTGTGATGACCTCCTAGATCAAAAATGACGCGTTCCCAAGTCCCTAATTGGCCCAAGTTGGGGCTAAGTCTCTCAAATTGCGGAAATGCGGGGGACTTAGGGCACACTCCCAGCTTCCAACATTAAAGGGGGTAAGAGGGGCGTGCTGAAAGCTCCGGGATTAGACTAGGAAGAGGGACAAGCTACTTAATTATTCAGTCCTGCATCCAAATCCAACCAACAAGTTGGTTAGAACTCATTTTACATTCTTTTAGTGTTGGGACAAGCCATGGGCAACCTTGGACTCACTTGACTCACCACGGCCCGAACCCGAGGGAAGCCACCACCTTCCCCCATATAATATTCTTTGTGTCTCTCCGTCGCACTTGCATCTGAATGGCACTTTTTCCCGGGATTCCCAAAGTGGAGTCCCGAAATTGTTCCGGTTTGGACTCCCAAAACTTTGGGCGTTCATAACTTCTCGCTCTGACCTCCAATTAGGACGAGTTCTAAAGCAATCTTGTAGTTCTCCTTGAGAGCTTTCCAACGGTGTGTCGCACTTTACCTGCACACACCGGAATCGGGTCGATTCCTGACTTTTAGTGGTCGGGAGTCAAATTGCCAGTTTGATTTCTGGCCCTTCTTTCGCCCATAACTTGTGCTATAGATGTCCAAATGGCTCATGCGAGGCCATTTTAGACATCTACACTCCGAGACCTTTCCAACGGTATAAAGAACACCTCAATGCAAGGTGTTTTGACCCCTACAATCGCGCTCTGAATTTTCGGGAGTCCCGGGGGACTCCCAAGTCCCATTTTCGGGAGTGTGAGTGGCGACCTCACACTTCCCTCAAAGTGAGGTTGCGACAAAAAAACTAACATTCAAAAAAAAATGAAAACATTGGTAGCTTGGAGATGAAACCCACTATTGGCCAAACCAAAAGTGCAAAACTAAAAACCTCATTGACCAGGTATTTGATGACATAAAATCTAGTGCCATTGAAATTCCCATGTTGCAACTACATTTACTTTTAGCATTGAAGGTGTTGAGACGCAAACAACAAGACATGATAGTTAGGGGGGATTGTTGGTCTTGAGCACCTTGTTTAAAAGGCATACATGTTTTCATTCATTGTTTATTGATTATTTAAAGGCACTCCAAACCATTGTTATAGTTTTTTAATCTTATGCATATTACAAAACATTGTTTTATGTCAACTTTATTTCAATTTTTTTTGTTTGCTCCAAACACATGGTTGTAAGCATGCTAGTCTCTCAACCCTTGTATGCACATTCAATACATACATAATTCACATTCTTCAAATTGTTGCAACACATGTTAGGGCGATAACCAGTATTACATGAAAAACAAAACATTCCATGCATTAGAACCACCCCTTTTACATTCTACTATGAAGTTATGAATTCTATAAAACAAGAATTGAACTAGTAATTGAACAACTATTGATATTTCCAGAACAACCCAAAATACCAAGTAAGGAAACAACCTTTAGAATCCCACTTTGCCTTGAACTATAACCACACAATGCACACATAGATTTGCAAATGTAGAAATATAAACACTTGTTATAATGTAGCACAATACATATTACATTTTGTCTACCTACATAAATATATGGTTTTAGTGGTCATTAACATGTTTTAAACATTTCCAATAATGTTTAGTGTCATAACCAAATGAAAGCATGGTAAAGTAGACCACAAATGTTCCTTGCAACATAAATGAAAAGTAGCTAGGAAATATGTTTTGATATATTGAACTTAAGAATATTATTAAGTTCAAGGATTAATATGAACATTTTCTTCAACTTTGTTAAAACTTTAAATAAAGAATACATGTTTAAAGTATGTTTACTTATAAATTCATGGGAATTCAAACAAATGTCACATTCTACTTTATAGCCTTTATGTAAATTATAAGTAGATGAGATTTTACATTTTTGAAATTTTGAATTAATGGGTGCCTAAAATGTACTTTTGGTTTTTCATCTTTTTCACGTTCTAATAAAAATATATTTAGCTTATATCATAAAAATAGGTTCAAAAAAAATTTACCAATCAATTTCAAACCTACTTATTACCTACTTTTATTATACTAATTTTTTTCAAATTTTATATTCAATTTACTATAAACCCAATGTAGGCATGGATGTTTTCAAAATGAAAAATAAAAAACTTTCCAATCTACTTTCTTATGTTTTTGTAAAAAACCATCATATTTTTAAATGGGGTTTTAAGTAAATTATTTTTTTGGCCTACTTTAGTGTGCTTTCATCCAACCTTCAATTAAAAACCAAAAGCACATCCAACTAATGAAAATTGTTGATACCAACATAAAAAACATTATAACATGTCTACCTCAACAAAATAAGGGAATGCAAAAAATACATTGTTCTACCTTTACAATCTATAATTGAGTATGATTGTCTTGTTGTTACTACAAACCATCTTAATGTAAAAATTTGTAATCCCAAGTTAATGTCTTTATTATTGATTAGCTGGCATAAAACACCAATTTCTTGGTTCTATCACTTATGCAAGATCTTGAAACAATCACAAACTATGGTTGATGTTGATCCTCCACCATTGGTTGCATTTCCCAAGTCAACAACCCAACTTGTGTTTGCAAAATCCGAACTACTCGATGTCTTTAATATTGCATTCATTAAAACTGACTACATTTCAATCACATCATCCATTGAAAACCAAGTTGGTGTAACTTACAACCAACAAAAGATTATAAGATTTAGATTTAAATAATCTTGTATTCAATATTCTAAAAACTTAGAGGTGTGAGTAGGGGTAATTACACCTTAATGTCAATTGCATTATCTTGGTACATGTAGTCATAATATTTGGTCATGAATTTCATGACATAAAACCCACACTCCTAATCAGATAGTTGTTGTGGTTCATCAAGCCACACCCTATTGTTATTTGATATTTCTCACTTCCATTCAACTATCCCTAACAATTTACCTTGGTAACAACCCACTTGTAGATTCGAAAATGTTGGTAGTCTTGAGAAGGTCGTAGTGCATAAAATGGGAAGCACTCATTACAATTACACTCCAATGGTTAACATCTTATAGAGGGACTAAGACCTCCTGGACGTTGGAAAACACTTTGAACTTCTTCTTCACAAAATTCACAATAACATCCTTTGATTCCCCTTTTTCTTTTGCCCAACTTTTTACCATATCCCACATATGAGGATGGGTGATATATGAAACCTTTTGTGATGTATGGTTGTGTGTATACCACAATCTAAAGAAATCCAATGCATCTATAAATAAGTAGCTAGTAATGTTGTCAAGCAAGGAGATATTAACATCAATTTTTAGTAAATAATCACTTGATGTGACAAATTTTATTGCAAATTTGTTGGTCCCACCTCTGTTGATAATGAAATCCTCCATTGTTGTCGATAACATGTAAGAACAACCATTGATATTGAGTAGAACATCTAACTCTAGGATTTATTTTTTCCACATGTATAACCTTTAACATGTTCTGCACATGTAACATGATTACAATAAGAAATACAAACTACACAAATACTTCACATTTGCAATATGAATATCAAGTGCAACTATATTTGAATCATGAACTCCATCAATTGGTTATCTAAACTAGTTTGTGGTAGTTGTTGTTTTGCTGAACATGTCTTCTATAGCAAACCTACAAGTTATTATAACCAAATCTATATATTTGAGTCTAGTAATTATAAAACACATAATGCAAGATTTTATGAAATAATGGCTTTCTACAAATCGAAGTTTTGATAGTATTTACATATGTTTTCCAAGCAATGATGGATATTTCATTTGAAGTCCATCATCTACTTGGTCTTTTCCATAATATGTCACAATGGTGAGAGATGATGCAACCGCACTGGGATTATTATCATGTGTTGGGGCATGCAAAGAACTAGTTGGCTCAGATAAATTCCTATTTTGGGAGGAGATGTTCAAATTGGGTATTAATCTGACATGGTTGTGTGAAAACTAGCCTAAAGGTCATAACCCAAGAGAGAAGGAAGGTGTCTTCATGAATCCAACATGGGTTGTTGTTAAGGAAGTTGATAGGATGGGTGTTGCAAGGCTTGGATTATTGACATATGACTGTAAGTCAACAACATTGAAAGGTTTACAGTCCCGCCTAAGGCTATCACTGAAGGCTGCTTTGACAAACAAATCAAACCCCATAAGATGGTGCGATTTCTTGCTTACAAGTGCGCTGGCCATGGAGGACTAATTAGAGCAGATGGGATGTTGGTGTTTATCAACTTCTACATTTTGAAATTTTGGTATTTCCTACATAAGACATGGGGAAAATATGAATGGCCAAAATAGGATGAGTGAAACCAAGTGGGATTTTAAAATCTAAATTTAATTTAAAACATGTTTTGTCATCTCACAAATATAATAATAATGTAAAGAGATTCCATGCACATGTTGTGTCATTGTCAATTTGAACTATTGCAATGCTTACCTCTACAATTTTTTCAGGGGCTTCATTCACTCAACCAAGCTTCACAAACAATGCATGAACCTTACAATCCATATTGTCTACCAAGTCAATTTTGCATTTGTTCTACGTTAAACAAGGCATTGACATCTTGAAGGTATGGATTTCTTGGAAAAACCCAGCCAACATTGATTTCCTCCTTCACAAACAACATTTGATTGACCACATGATTAGAAAAGTTCACAAGTTATAGAAAAATTAAACATTGGTTTATAGGTGGAGCACTTGCAAATTGTGACCCACATTTGTTGGATTAAACTTATTAGAGATGCGTTTGTTCATTTTATTAAAAGCATTGTAACTACGCAAAATCCATTAAAGGAATTGTTTGCATGAAAATGTGCAGGTGGAAAGGTAGTGAATGAAATATTTCTAGTCCAAGATTGGCTTGCAATCATGCCCAACATCAAAGTTGCACCACATGTCTTCCAACTCTTTTGTTATTCCAAGATTGTATAAGTTTGAAATTATTCTATGATCATGAACAATCTTTGACATGAATCATTATATCTTTTCAATGATTAAATTTTGTAGTTGTAGATCAAATCCAAGCAACCCCAACAAATCTTACCAACATTGTGCAACATTTTCATTGCCTTGACACAATTTGGGAAACCATAGGAAACCAAAGTCAAGAACAACTTGCAATACTATGGTTAACCTCACATAATCCCTTTGTTCACAATAGTAATGTAGGATATTGCAAAGGGTTAATCCCTTGTTTACATGAGCAAATGGACATAGTCTCCCAAATGTTGATGTGCAAAACAATTTGAATGTTCAAACTATGTGCGGGCACTTTGTATCCAATGTTAATTGTTGTGATTCCTTTTCCACTTCAGTAATGATCATATTCTCCAACTCTACTTTTGTGTGCTTGCATGGGCATTAAAGACCAAAATCCAAAGGATACTGCTTCAATAGGTGGTATAATGGTGATTAGCCCCATTTTGACCTCTCTTCATTAACTTTAATGTGTTGGTCAATTTTTTGCAATTCCTATATAACATATTTAGTTTTTTTTCTTCTTGAATGATTTTGTTGCATTTGTTTTATTTGCATCATACTCTTTTTTTGGTTGCAAATATTGTAGGTACTTTCGGAGGCATTTCATTTCAATGAACCTTTTGCATGGTGTTCTTTCCATCCCCTCTAGATGTCCATGCATTCAAGGATTATTTGATAACATCTGAAATGTGGATTATCCCTTCAATCCCTCCACCAACCTATCGGATGGGCAACAAGTAAAAAAAAAAAAAAAAAAAAAAAAAGGAAATGAAAAACCAAAAAAGTAAAAAAAGTGGAATGTATTTAATTATTGAAAAAAAATATCTTTAACAAAATGTAAAAATA
>Ga0116227_10001271_pt1 | contig 55659 bp, 46 predicted proteins | sample S1TSphgellanicum_FD_89693 | JGI IMG/M metagenome (GOLD analysis project Ga0116227, IMG submission 89693) | Host-associated microbial communities from peat moss isolated from Minnesota, USA - S1T2_Fb - Sphagnum magellanicum MG | ecosystem: Host-associated > Plants > Peat moss > Unclassified...
AGCCGCGGAGGCTTAGTTACTTTGGCTTGATCCAAAGTAACCAAAGATCAAGACAAAAAGATCCTTCCCCCCACAGGCAAAACACCCAGGCCCGCGCTTTTTGTCGGGCATTTACCCGCTTTTAATCACGGTTCATTTAAAGTGTTTTACTTAAATAGTATTTTTTCTTTTCCCGTCATTAGAAAAGCTTCGGATGAAAGCAGGCAAAACGATGGTGGCCTTGAGCGCAATGGCAGGGCATAAGGAATTTTTTGCAGCGCAGGGGCCAGTATGCGCAATACGGCCGCAAATGTTTCCAGCCCAGGTTTTGCCTGATTTGCAGCGCGAAGGCCCTGTGCGGCAAAGAAGCATGTCTAATGACTAGCCTTTTTGGTCCTTTTGTGGCGAAGACAAAAGGACTAGGGCTCCGCGCCATGAGCGGCTGCAAGCGATATGTAAATGGTATGCTATCCGCCTTGCACAGTTCGGGATTGCTTCATTCTTCGCAATGACGCAGGTGAGATGATTATCAGATAATAAAGATTTCCCCCCCCCTGTATCATTCCCCCAATCCCTTACGTATTATAATTAAAACCACAGTAAAACTTTCATTATGAAAAACCTCATACCTGCTTCATTGGTCTTTATTATTGCATTGGCGTTGTTCTCGTGCAGCAAAGGCTCTGATAATACTCCTGTAAATATTATAGGTAACTGGAGGCTTGTTAGCGATTCATCCTATACCACAGGCATTGGCGCTTACGGACCGCCAAGCGGCAGTAAATATATCGGCACAACTGCCGATCATTATGATTTTTCATCAAACGGTGATCTCACTATCCACGAAGATGATATTATGGATGGTACAGCCACGTATACTATAGGTACTGATACCTTCGCTAAGCTTAAACGTTTAGATATTAAGTTTGTTAATCTTACTTATAATGGCTCAGTAATGACCAACGGCAGCAAAAGCCTTGATATTAAATCGCTCGATAGCCATAATATGGTACTTTACAGCGCTTTACTTTCCCCTGGCGGTGCGTTTTACGAAACTGTTATTTTAAGAAAGTAACGCTTACCGCAAATCCACTACTTCAACACCCGGATGCGCTTTGGCATCGTAGGTGAAAGTGGTTTCGGGTACGTTGATGTTGGGTATCACGCTGTTTATGGTGTATGAATAATGGCTGCCGTTCTTATCAAATATCAACGCGTTAAATAACTGTTTCTTTGCCTTATCTATCAGTAGCCTCACTTTAAAGAATGATTTTTTGGCATCATCGGGCGTAAGGTCTATCACCTGGTAGGTTTTACCGTTGATGACCTGGTCGCCGTTGTAAAGGTATTTGTAGCCTTTTTCGTAAAGGGTGAACATTTGCGCCGGGTTAAAACCTTCGTCGCTGTTATCAACTTTGTTTAGCTGTACTTCTTTGTCTTTGGCGAGATAGGTCCACTGGCTTTTACCATCGCTGGTGATCTCCTGTTCAACAGACTTTGCATTTTGACCGTATAGGGTAAGCTTATATTTATTGGTCTTGGCCTGAACGATGAGCGTGCCATCCTGCGATTGCTGTACGTTGTTCTGCTGGTCGTTTATAGTGAAGGTAAAATCGCTTTTCACAATGTTGTAGGCGTGGTATTTCTGGCTTACTTTATCCAGAATAGCCTTAGCCTGCGCATCCTTTTGCGCAAATGCCTGTGATGTTATGCCGATGAATAATAAAGCGTACATAAGGGTCTTTTTCATTTTTGTTGCAGATGGATTTGCTAATATACAGTTTAGAGTTCCGGTTGTTTGATTGGTTTAATGGGAACGATTATATTAAACGATTGTCATCCTGAACGATAGTGAAGGATCTTCTTCAAGCGGCTCGCAGACTTTGCATCCCGAAGAAGATTTCTCCCTACGGTCGAAATGACAATGTGGGATTAGAATGTTTTAATCCTTTGGCTTATCCAACGTTTCCAAATACCGCTCTAAACTATACTCATCAGGATATAATACCTCACGGGCCTTGCTGCCTTCAAACGGGCCAACTATGCCCGCGGCCTCCAGTTGGTCTATGATACGGCCTGCACGGTTATAGCCCAGTTTCATTTTACGCTGAATAAGTGATGTTGAGCCCTGCTGGTGCATTACAATCAGTCGTGCGGCATCCTCAAACATCGGGTCGCGGTTATCGGCATCATATTCTTTTGAACTGCTGCTGGCTTCGCCCTCCCCTACATATTCAGGCAGCATCATGGCTGATGGATAGCCGCGCTGGTTACCAATATAGTCGGAGATGCGTTCCACTTCCGGTGTATCCACAAAGGCGCACTGTAAACGGATCAGATCACTGCCGGTTGAAAGCAACATATCACCACGACCGATCAATTGATCGGCACCACCCGCATCCAATATGGTACGCGAATCTATTTTTGATAATACCCTAAAGGCAAGCCTAGCCGGGAAGTTGGCCTTAATAGTCCCTGTAATTACGTTAACCGACGGCCTTTGCGTAGCAATAACCAAATGGATCCCCACCGCACGGGCCAGCTGCGCAATACGGGCAATTGGCATTTCCACTTCCTTACCTGCGGTCATCATCAAATCGGCAAACTCATCAATTACCAGTACAATAAATGGCAGGTAACGGTGTTTCTCCGGATCGCTTATTTTACGGTTTACGTATTTGTGGTTGTATTCTTTAAGGTTACGTACCTGCGCGTCTTTCAGCAGGTCATAACGCTGGTCCATCTCAATACAAAGTGAGTTCAGCGTGTTTACCACTTTTTTTGTATCGGTGATAATGGCATCAGCTTCATCGGGTAGTTTGGCCAGGAAATGACGCTCTATCTTACGGAAAAGCGTAAGTTCCACCTTTTTAGGATCGACCAAAACAAATTTCAGTTCCGATGGATGCTTCTTATATAGCAGTGAAACCAATATGGCATTAATACCTACTGATTTACCCTGCCCGGTAGCACCCGCAACCAGTAAGTGAGGCATTTTGGCTAAATCGGCAATAAATACTTCATTTGAGATGGTTTTACCTAATGCGATAGGCAGATCCATAGTATTGGTTTGCCATTTTTCTGTCGACAGGATAGAGCGCATGGAAACCATCTCGGGGTTCTGATTCGGAACCTCAATACCAATAGTACCCTTGCCCGGCATAGGGGCAATAATACGGATGCCCAAAGCCGAAAGGCTCAGTGCGATATCGTCCTCCAAATTCTTGATCTTGGAGATCCGCACGCCTGGCGCAGGTATAATTTCATACAGTGTAACCGTTGGGCCGATTGTGGCTTTTATCTTATCGATATCGATATTATAATGGTTAAGTGTGGTAATGATCTTGTTTTTGTTGGCTTCCAGTTCCTCGGTATTTACCTGTATTTTGTTGGAGCCGTAGTTCTCTAACAGGTCGATAGTTGGGTATTTGTAGGATGCCAGGTCGAGTTTGGGGTCGAATGCACCGAACTGATTTACCAGTTCCTTGGCCTTGTCATCATCCGTTTGCTCAATACTTAAAACTGGGGTTGGTCGTTCCACTTCAAGGGTTAAAGGAATTTCGTCCTCATCCGTTGGTTCGTGCTTAAAGGTATTTACCTCGGGCGATAATACGATTGGTTCATGAAATACAGGCGCTTGTAAAACGGTTTCCTGCTTTAGTGGTTCCTGCCTTAAAGGCTCTTGTTTTAGTAGTTCTGCTTTAACCGTATTTGCCGTATTTACAGGGTTAGGGGTAACAGGTATATTGGCGCCACGTGGCTGCCATTCAAGCGGTACTTCTATTTCATTTTCATCCTCATCCAGTTCAACCGGGGTGGGAGCAACTTCGGGAACTTCAACAGTTTTTGCCAGTTTTTCCTTACGTTGAGGGAGTTTAAAATCGATATTATAAGCGATGATTAGCGCCGATAAGCCTGCAAATATGAGCAAACCAGCCGTACCTGCCTGACCAATCTGCGCATCTAGCAATCGGTTAGTCCAGAAACCAAATTCGCCCTCAAAATAATGCGGATAATCGATGATAAAAGCGTGTACAAAACCTATAGCTACCGAGCAAAATATAATGCCGAAGAAGGCATAAGCCAGTGTTTTGCTGATAGAGAATAGCCTCACCTTAAACAGCAAACGGTAGCCAAATACAAAAAATATGAATACAAAAAGGAAAGATGCTACACCAAACCACTCAAAGATAAACTGGTTTGATAACAGCGCACCAAATTTACCCAGCCAGTTTTCAACTATAGGGTTTTTGATGCCATTATCGGTAAGTTCCTGTGTGGTTTTGAACAGGTTGTGCCAGCCACCATTTGCAGGCGAAACATAACTCTGATCCTGCTGCCAGGTAAACAGATAGGAAGTGAACGCTACCAGGAAAAAGATAGACATAATGAGGAAAAACAAGCCGACTATCTTTATTGCACGGCCATCGTTCCAGTCAAAAGAGGTGAGCCCTTTCAATCTGGCCGACATGGCAGGCTTTTCCTTCTCGCTCTTATTGCTTTGGCGGGGCTGATTGTCTTCTTTTAAAGTATTTGATTTAAACTGATTTCCTTTTACCGGCATACTTGTTCAACAGTATTAAGGTACAAATATAAAGTTAATAGATTAAACTTATTTGGGGTGAAATTTTTAATTTTTTACTAATTTGGAAGCTTTATGTAAATCAGGCATGAAAATGGCAGATGAAAAGAGTGTATAATTCATTTGCTTTGAATTGTATAGTATTAGTTATTAATTACTTAAAAGTAAATAATGAGCCTGGAACAACTTGAAGAATACATAACCACCGGCGATGTTATCGGCCTTAATGTGCTGCTTACACAGAACCCTAAACTGGCAAAAGGTGCTACCAGTCACAATGTGTCGCCACTGATGCTTTCGTGCTATTACAAGAAGCCTGAAGTTACCGCCTTGTTGTTAAAATATGTAGATGATATCACCTTATTTGAGGCTGCCGCGTCTGGCAAATTTGATGTGGTTGCCCATTTGGTTTTCACTTACCCCGATGCGTTAGATTATTTTGCTGATGATGGCTTTACACCATTGGGGTTAGCCTGTTATTTCGGTCAGCATGAAATTGCGCGTTATTTGGTGCTGAAAGGTGCGGATGTAAACCTGCCATCGAATAACGGATTCAATGTTTTTCCGATACATTCTGCGGCTGCGGGTAATTATACAGATATAGCTAAACTTTTGATAGAGAACGGTGCGAACGTAAACGTGCGCCAGCAAGCGGGCTCAACCCCATTGCACTCCGCCGCTCAAAACGGTAACCTCGACCTGCTGATACTGTTGCTTGAAAACGGCGCAGATGTAAATGTGCGCATGGAGGGCGGTAAGCTACCCGCCGACCTGGCAAGGGAAAAAGGGTTTAAGGAGATTGCGGAGATACTGGAATAAGTCTTTTCTACATCTTGTTATGCTGAGGAACGAAGCATCTATTGTGCAAGCAGACGATTGAATGTGGGCAGGTTCTTCGCTATCGCTCAGAATGACAATTAATGATTAAATATCTTCTCCGCCACATCCGCCCCATTTGTCAGCGCTGCTTCAACTGTTCCCATAGCGGCACCATCATACAAATGTTCGCCTGCAAAAAACAGGGTGTTATCTACAGGTTCATTTAAAACTTTACGCGCTTCGGGCGCGGCAACGGTATCATAACTGTATGACCCTCGTGAAAAGGGTTCATTTTCCCAGTTAATAATATTCCAGGCTATTAATCTGGCTTTCAACTCATCAACACTCAACTTAAAGATATTACTGAGCGATTGTAGTGCTTGTTGTAAAAGTTCATCAAGCGTACAATCTTTTTTACCGACAGCAGCCGGGCCACCCAGCCACCCCGTAAGCAATGGCGAATGCTGCGGATGCTGTGTCCACCAGGTTGGGACCTCCTCATCCGACAACAGGAATATCATCTCCTTTAAGCTTTTGCCAGCAAGCTGTTTGGTTGCATTATCCTCCCAAAAAGGCTTATCAAACTCCAGCAAAAACTTTATCACTGTGCCAAAACCCATAGCTTGTATGGCAGCAGTTTGCTCAGGTATAGGCGGGTGGAATGTTATCGCGCCCTTCTCCTGCCAATTGGCTTGCAGTACACCCAATGGTAAGGCAATGATCAGCTGACCCGCATCATAGTTAACCCCTGTATCCGTAACCACACGCACCTCACCCTCCTTCCAGTAAATTTCCTTAACTACCGAGTTCAGATAGATGGTATTGCCTGCTTCCCGGCATATTTTGGCCAGGTAATTTATCATGGCGCAATAACCCTCATCAACCCGGTGCTGCGCGTCCTCATCCTCATTTTGCCATTCTTTACGCAGGGCAAAAGCGCTGGCCTTGCGTGGGTCGGCATTATCATAGCCTGAAACATAGTTCCATACGCCATCACGTAATGACTGGTATTGATCACCGGGAAATTCAGTCAGCAAAAAATCGTAAATGTTGGTATCTTCTTTTAACTCATTCAGACGTTCGATAAGTAGGTCCCAATTTTCAATCAGGTGTTCATCGCTGGTAAATTTGCCAATGGCGTAACGTACCATTTCGCCATTGGCCGGGGAGTATTTTATGTCCGCCTCATCAAGCAAATTCAGCGTAACAGGCAGATCGCCATGCACAAATTCAGCCCCCAATTCGGCATGATGGAAAAATGATTCACGATTAACTGTATGGATTCGCCCGCCGGTGCGGTTCCGCGCCTCGAGTACTGTTACTTTTTTCCCTTTTTTAGTCAGTTTATAAGCCGCCATTAATCCGGCTGCACCTGCGCCTATTACCAGTACGTCGGTTTTCTCCATATGCTAAACAACCCTATTTGTTATAAAAGGTTGGCAAATAACTCAATTGTTTTTTAAAAACACGCTCAAATACTTAAAGCCTGTGATTATTATGCCTTTAATATTGATATGGTATACTATATTTACCCCTTTAATTGACTCGCTTTGATATTACATTTTAAAAAACTGCTCCCCGCAGCTGCCCTGTTAGCTGCTTTAAATACATCGGCTCAAACCAAACTATATGTACCTGTAAACCTGCAGGCCACCTATACCAAAGGCACCCGTACCGTAACCGGCGAGCCCGGTAAAAATTACTGGCAAAACCGCGCCGACTACAACATAAAAGTTAATTTCAACCCGCAAACCCGCCTGTTAAACGGATCGGTGGATATTGATTATGTGAATAACAGTCCGGATACATTAAAGGAGATCTATTTTAAGCTTTATCCCAATCTGTACAAAAAGGGCGTTAGTCGTGTATCAAACATTAAACCTGAAGACCTGAATGACGGCGTGCAAATCAAAGACCTGAGTATTAACCAGCAAACGCAGGATGCCAAACAATGGGAGATCGAGGGCACAAACATGACGGTGAAGATCCCGGCATTACTGCCATCGCAACATATCAAATTCAGCATTGATTATTCTTATATCCTCAATAAAGGTTCGCACGTACGTACCGGGCAGGTTGATTCAGGCGCGTTTTTCATCGCTTACTTCTTTCCGCGCGTAGCTGTTTATGATGATATTGATGGCTGGAACAAATATCCTTACCGCGGATCGGAAGAATTCTACAACGATTTTTGCCACTTTAATGCCGAGATAACCGTACCCGGTAATTATGAGGTTTGGGCCACTGGCAGCCTTAAAAATGCGTCGGAGGTTTATAACCCTAAAATTATCGAACGCTTATCCGCCGCAGGCAAAAGTGATAACGTGACCGATATGATCACCGAAGCCGACCAGAAAGCAGGCGACATTACCACAAAAGGTGCCACGCACACATGGAAATTTGAAGCTGACAGCGTTACCGACCTTGTGTTTGCTACCAGTAACCATTATTTATGGAAAGCCAGCAGTTTAGTAGTCGACCCGATAACCCACAGGCGCACCCGTGTTGACGCGGTGTTTAATCCCAACCATAAAGATTACCTGCCCGTGGTCGACCATGCGCGCAAAACAGTGGAAGCTATGAGTTATACCTTCCCGAAATGGCCGTACCCGTACCCGCATGAAACCGTTTTCGACGGCCTCGACCAGATGGAATACCCGATGATGGTAAATGATAATCCGCTTGAAAAAGAGAACGACGAAATTGAACTAACCGACCATGAGATATTTCATACCATGTTCCCTTTTTATATGGGCATTAACGAAACAAAATATGGCTGGATGGACGAAGGCTGGGCAACCATTGGCGAATGGACCATCAGCCCAATCATAGACAACAAGATATTTGACGATTACGGCATTGAAGCGGTTGAAAAAGATGCAGGCCATGAGGATGATGTGCCAATTACTACACTTACCCCCGGTTTAACCGGAACTGCCGGTTTTACCGATAGCTACCCAAAACCCGGCATGGGCTACCTGTTTGTAAAAGATATGCTGGGCGATGAATTATTCACCAAAGCGCTGCATTATTACATAACCCAATGGCACGGCAAACACCCCATGCCTTACGACTTCTTTAACTGCATGAACACCAGTGCAGGCGTAAACATGAACTGGTTCTGGAAAGCCTGGTTTTTTGACAATGGCGTACCTGATCAAGGCATAACCAGCGTAGTTAACAAGCTAAATAATTATACCGTAACCATCACCAACATAGGTACCAAACCGGTACCTGTCGACTTAACCATTTACTACAAAGATGGCAGCAGCAAGGTGATACACCAAAGCGTTGCGGTTTGGAAAGATGGCGCTAAAACTTATTTAGTAAAATTCACTGATACCAAACCAATAGCAAAATTCACCTTGGGTACAGGCTATGATCCGGATGTGAATAAGAAGGATAATGTTTGGGTGGTGAAGTAGTAAGGAGCCTTTATTATTAACGTGTCATTCTGAGCGATAGCGAAGAACCTATTCGCGTTTTACCGTTCGCTTGCAGAATAGATGCTTCGTTCCTCAGCATGACAAGGTTTTGAGAGTATATTTTCAGGGCGTTTCCCTGCGGGTCAGGCTATCCGCTTATACTGCTGAGCCTGTCATCCTGAGCTTAGTCGAAGGGCGCTACTATCCTTAACGCGGGGCTTCGGTAATCGTAGAGTTAACTCACCCTGACTTTGCTTCGCTCGTCATCACTCTCTACGCTAAAGCGTAAAGAGGGAAACAAAAAACAAAATATCAAATTTTCCTTTCCCCACACCTCTTTGCGCCACAGGCGAAGAGAGGTCGACCAGCGCAGCGTAGTCGGGTGAGTCAATCGGAGCGCGTACACATCAACTCCAAATTTCAAGCCCAAATCCAACCTTGGCTCAATCTTTGCCCTTTATCCGGCATAAAACCAATCCCATGCCCGAAGGACCGATCTTAGTTATCCTAAAAAATGAATTACAGCCATTCATTCACAAAAGAGTGATTGCTGCCAAAGGCTATACCACTAAGTTCGATCCTGAAATATTGATCGGTAAAACGCTTATTGATATAAAAACCTGGGGTAAGCACCTGCTACTTTGTTTCCCTAAGTTCACTATCCGTGTTCATTTAATGTTATTTGGTTCCTATAAAATTAATGAGCATGGTAAACGAAATGCCACACTGCACCTGCAATTTAATACAGGCGAGGTGAATTTTTATATCAGTTCGGTGATCCTGATCGATAAACCTTTGGATGAAGTTTATGACTGGTCGGCAGATGTGATGAGTGATAAATGGAGTACCGAGAAAGCTATTGAAAAAATGAAGGCCAAACCCAAAAGCATTATCGGCGACTTGCTGCTTGATCAGAAGATCTTTTCAGGCGTTGGTAATATTATCAGAAACGAGGTCTTATTCAGGGCTAGAGTTCACCCCGAAAGCCAGATAGCTGATATACCCGACAATAAATTAAAAGAACTGGCAGATGAAGCCGTAAATTACAGTCAGGATTTTTTAAAATGGAAAAAGTTGGGTGTACTGAGCAAACATTTTGAAGCTTATGAACAGGATATGTGTCCGCGTGATCATATCCCTTTCCACAAAGCAGATCTGGGCAAAACTAAAAGGCATACTTATTACTGTGATAAGTGTGAGGTGCTATATAATGAAAAAGATAATATCGAACATTGAATGTCGAATGATGAATAAATGAAGTTCACTTCGGCGTTCGATGTTCAGTATTCGTCATATCTACACCGCCGCCAGTTCAAGCGTGGACGACTGAATGGATGTGATTATTTCGCATCCGGCTTCCAATAATTCCCTGATATAATAATCATATTCAGCATCTTAATCGAATTGTCATAGTAATCAAAATCCTTTAGTTTAAACTGCATGGTGTAATCCCACACTTTGTTTAGCCATTGCTGGTTCCTGGGCTCAACCATAGCCGATACCGCAAATGGAGTGATAAAACTTAAAGCTTCAAAGTATCTACCCTTTATATCATCACCCGCTAAAGTGTACCCTGCAGAGAGGTTATAAGTATCGTTACCAGTTGTTTCCCGTATCCAGGCATTTATTTTTTGTACAAATGCCATTGAACGTTCATCACCATTTACCAAATAATCAACCCCTACGCGCCACGGAACGCGGCAGGCATTGTAATTATAATCGCCGTCATAAGCCGATTCCAAATAATGCGGTGGTGCAGGTTTGGCTGTTTTATTAATGTGGACGATAAAATCAGGCACCAACCCCGCATCCGGGCTGTATTTGTCCTGCATCAGTTCAAATAGTTTGTAGGTATTGTCGGTCACCTTATCCCAGCGGTCATCATTGGTGGCCTGTTTAAATGCCTTAAAATTTGCCGGCATAAAATCGGATGAGCGGGTATCAAAGTAATCCTTGCTATCATGCTCAATAGCATTGCTCAGCAAAACCGACCATGTTTTATGGTTGATCTCATACTGCATAATGTCGGCTATTAAGGCTTTGGCCTCCTTTAAATAATTAATAACGCCATTACTTCCCCATTGTGTGTTTGCCAGTAGCAGGGCATAGGCAATATCCATATCGCCATCGGTAGCAGAACTGAGATCTACATTTTTGCCGTTGGTGTACTGCGCCCATGCCATCAAATGCGTGCCGCGGTTACTGGGGTGGGCCTTGTAATACCGGTATAGATTATCAAAAGTGATTTTTGCCGATGGATCGAAACCTGCCATCAGTGCTGCGATCGCCATGCCATAGCCCTGGCCTTCGGATACGCATTGCTTTTTGCCTACACCTTCAAACCAAATATAGCTTTCGGCTTTACCGGGAATGGTTTTTACAAAGCGATGCTTCCATTGGTTATAAAAATCACCAACGGCCTTATCCATTGCCTGTTGTATAATATTATTAGGTTTGATGGTACCCTTAGCATAGGTTACATGCTGCGGGAATGGCTTTGCGGGTTGCTGCCCCGGAAGATGCAATGTGAAGCAAATACTCAGAATTATGGTGATGAATATTTGCTTCACGATATGCAATTTATTGATGAATTATATAGCTGAATTTTCTGTATAACTTTTCCACAACTCATCCAGTGTTTTACCGGTTTGTTGTTTCCATACATCATCGGTATAAGTATGTTTGCGCATTTGGCTATCAAGATATACTACAATACCGGGTTTGTATTTTGCCTCTATCCATACCAAAAAACGGGCGGTAGTACGGTAAGCATCGGTATAATTCTGGCCTGCCTTATAATCATGTAACGCCCATTTTGCCGCATCATTATTAACGCCAAATTTAAAGCGGGCGTAATCTGCAATACCTTCGGTTAGCCAGCCGGGGCCGTTGCTGTCGCCATAATCCTGTACAATGTGCATTACCTCGTGGGTAATTACATCAATATCCTCGGGGTGCTGGTGCATCCATTTATAGCTGATGGTTACCTTACCATTTGCGGTTGCCGCTACGCCCTGGTAAGCGGTATCAATAACCATAGTTACTGTTTTAAGCGTTTTTTTGTTGTAGGTGTTGGCCAGTTCGGGATAAACGGTGAAGAAAGTTTTTACCATGCGTTGCTGCAGGGCAGGATCAAATGTGGCATCGTAATTTACAAAAATGAGTTTGTAGCCATTTTGATTGTAAACATTTGTTTGTTCGGCTTTTGCCGCAATAAAGCAGCAGAAAAGAAGGAGGGTTAAAAGTGATTTTTTCATTTAATATTAAGATAGAGATCAGGCCGTAAAACTAATTATTATCACTTAAATGTAGAGAGGCAATTTTTTGCGTTTCTACTTAGTATAAAAACATTATTTTTGGGCACATATTTTATGACCGATATAAAAGCACTATTTCAGCAGGCAGTTGAACTCCTGCAGCAACTCATCTCCATCCCATCATTCAGTAAAGAAGAAGACCGCACAGCAGATGTGATTGAACTTTTTTTACAAGATCGCGGCGTTGAAACGCACCGTAAACTCAACAACATTTGGGCATGGAACAAATATTTCGATCCGGCAAAACCTACCATACTGCTTAATTCTCACCACGATACGGTAAAACCCAACTCGGGCTATACCCGCGACCCATATGATGCCAAAATTGAAGATGGCAAGTTATATGGGCTGGGCAGCAATGATGCAGGTGGTTGCCTGGTATCGCTGATATCGGTGTTCCTGTATTTTTACGAGCAGCAAAATCTTAAATATAATTTCTGCCTCGCCACTACTGCCGAAGAAGAAATATCTGGCGTTAACGGACTGGAACTGATCATTCCTGAACTAGGTCAACTGGATTTTGGTATAGTTGGCGAACCAACTTTGATGCAGTTAGCCATTGCCGAACGTGGTTTAATGGTACTGGATTGCACCAGTCATGGCAAAGCAGGCCATGCCGCCCGCGAAGAAGGCGAAAATGCTATTTACAAGGCGTTGCCTGATATTGAATGGTTCCGTACGTTTAAGTTCCCTAAAGAATCAGAAGTTTTTGGACCGATAAAGATGTCGGTTACCATTATAAACGCAGGTTCACAGCATAATGTAGTGCCTGCCAGCTGCGTTTTTACGGTTGATGTGCGTGTAACGGATGCTTACCGTAACGAGGAGGTATTGGAGATCATCCGCCAGCATGTAGGCTGCGATGTTAAACCAAGATCGATCCGCCTAAAACCATCATCAATTGATAAAGCACACCCGATAGTGCAAGCCGGCATCGCGCTGGGCCGAACTACTTATGGTTCACCCACAACATCCGATCAGTCGTTGCTGGATATCCAGTCTATTAAGGTAGGTCCCGGAGATTCGGCCCGTTCACATACTGCCGATGAATTTATTTATGTAGATGAAATAAGGGAAGGCATTGAGTTATATGTGAAGATGCTGGAGCAGATAGTGTAAGATAAGCAATACCATATTTTCACGCGTCATTGCGAGGTACGAAGCAATGACGCTTTTATATTTTACCCCGCTCTCCTGTAGCAATCCTATTACATTAAAATACAATATATCATTCATCCGTTAATAAAAAACAGTATCTTACATAAACGTATTGTTAAGTTCATTAACCCCGATGAAAATGATAAAGAATCTCCTGCTGATTAGCACGTGCTTGCTAATGGCATCGTGCGCATCCAAACAGCAAAAAGCAGAAAAATTAGTTAAAAGTTACCTCGATTCACACCTGAGTGACCCCGCCAGTTATGATGCGGTAAGCTTTGGCGATGTTGATACCGTTTTTAAACGCTTTGCCGAAACCAAACAATACGACAGTTTAAAAACAGCAAATATTGCAGCAAAACAAAAGGTTGATAAGATAAATGATACATTGATGAACCTGATCACCACTTCAAAAATGGCTTATATGGAAGCCTTAAAAAGACAAATGAAGTATGAGGCTGATACCAGTGCATTGTCAAAAACCATCAGGTCGAATGAATTATTGTTTAAGGGGCCGATAAAGGGATGGGTTATCGCGCATAGTTATCATGCTAAGAATGCGTCAGGTTCAATAGTACTGCGTAACACACAGTTTAGGTTGGATAGTAATCTTACTGCGGTTGTTGGTGCGCAGGATTTGAAGTAAGTTGATTCCTTTTTAATAGTTCCCAAATCAAACTCACTTATTCAACTCCCTCAACACTTTTCTCAAATAAACCCCATCGGGCGTTAACTGATCTTCAGTCCAACCGCCATTAGCGGGAGCACCGGGTTTTAGCAGTGCAGTAGTTTCATTTTTATCAGTGATATTCCAGTTAGTCCAACTTAGCTTGTGACCAGCCATCCAATTTAGCCAGGTTTCATTTTCTTTCAGGTCGAAAACACCATTTCCACTTGCTTCGCTTACGCCCCATTCGGTTACCAAAAGCGGTAGCCCAAGACTGATCGCTTTATCGCCTTTAGCCCTTAACCCATTCTGATGACCGGGATCACTCGCATAAAAATGAAAGGAATAAGCGATGTTCTTAAACCCGGTTATCGGATTAGCTGCCGCCACATCCACATCCTGATCCCAGTGCGGGCTGCCAACTATAATCAGGTTATCCGGATCATATTTGCGGATTTCGGTAATTACCTGTACGGCATAATTTTTAACGGTATCCCAGCTTACACGCTCAGGCTCGTTCCATACCTCGTATATCACATTGGGTACACCTTTATACCTTTTTGCCATTTCACCAAAAAATGCTTTCGACTGTGGTATATGCAGGTAGCCATTATGATCATGCCAGTCTATCAGTACATAAATTCCTTTTTTAACAGCTTCATCAACCAGGCTAACAATCATTTGCTTTTGCGAATCCGGCTCCTGCAAATAACCATGCGCGGGCTGCACAGCCATGGCAAGGCGTATAATGGACACTTTAAAATCTTTACTGATCCAATCAACCACCTGCGGATTATAATACTTTCGGCCCTGCCATATACTCCACGAAAAACTTAGTCCGCGTAATTGTGGTGGTACACCGTTTTTATTTACTATCTGGTTGCTCTTAACACTTAGCGCGCCATTAATGGCTACAGGGCTTTGTGCAAAGAGTACATTTATACAAATGCACAGTAAAATTGTGGTTGTAATTCTTTTCATAATATAGGATAAAGCCAAGGTATAGCAAATTCCCGAACAACAATTCGTTATGAAAGAAATCTATCAAAATCGGTTAAAAATGTACAATCCAAATTACTATTTATAGGTTACCGCATATTGTTTTATGGCCAGGGTATCGTTTAATCCCAGTTTTACATCGTCATTAAAATCATTCAAGGCTTCTCCATATGCCGTATATCCGCTTGCCAATGAAACTTTATAAGTCAACACCGATAACGCGAATGCACCTGAACCTGTATGCGCAACATATATGCCCTGGGTTACTGTACGTGACGAGTTTGCGCCATATGGCTGTTGAATTGTGGGGCCGTTGTATTTAGTAATTTCCGGGTAATCGCTTACATCGGGCACAGGGGTATAATAAGGCGAGTAAAACAAATATACACCATCACTTTTTTTCACAGAAAATTTCTCAAGGGGATTACCAAATGTGGCCGCATCTGCAGATGTAAATGTTATTGCCTGGTAATCTGAAGCATTGTACACAAGGTTAAATTCACTGTCGCCCGCAATAAATTTATTAATTACTGTGTTATCTGTAATTTCTTTTCCATTGGTAAACAGCCTTACACCAGACTCTTGCATTAAACCGGTTGCATGATAAGTACCAGTAGACCCTACATTGCTTTTTTTACATGAGAAAAGCAGGCATGAGGAAATTATTAATAATGAAAATATGTTTAGGCGGTTCATATTGGTTTGTAAAATGTTTGAAGATAATATAAAATTACAACACCGTTAATGTAGTTTACCTATTTTTGAGGAAAACTGACCGTCCAAAATGAAAATCCGCATATTACTCCTTTCCTTCCTGCTTTTAAGTTTCACTGCTTTTTGCCAGATTGATACCACCCAAAAGATCATCCCCGGCAGGGAAAACAGCCCTGAGCAGGAGAATAAACCATATGTTATTCTGATATCTGCTGATGGTTTCCGTTACGATTACGCCAAAATGTACAATACAGAGCATTTACAAGCGCTAAGCAACGCAGGCGTAAAAGCTGAATCAATGCTGCCATCTTATCCTTCGGTTACTTTCCCTAACCATTACAGTATTGTTACAGGTTTATACCCATCGCACGAAGGATTGGTGAACAATGCTTTTTATGATGCCACTACCAAATCATTCTTCTCGTACAAAGGTAAAACCGCTACCGACCAGATCTGGTACAATGGCGGCACGCCACTTTGGGTATTGGCAGAGCAGCAAAAAATGCTGTCGGCCAGCTTTTATTGGGTGGGATCAGAAGCTGCGGTTAAAGACATCCGCCCTACCTATTATTATCGCTATAATGAGGAAATAGACATTCATAACCGTATTGAAACAGTGGTTAACTGGCTAAGCCTGCCGCCTGCAAAGCGCCCGCATTTAATTACTTTCTATTTCCCACAGGTTGATCACCAGGGGCATAAATACGGGCCAAATTCACCCGAGGTAGCCGATGCTGTACATTTGATAGATTCATCGGTTTATGAACTCACAAAGGCTGTTAAGGCAACCGGCTTAAATGTGAATTACATTTTCGTATCAGACCACGGTATGACTAAAGCTGATATTGATAACCCCATCCCGATGCCAGCAGGCGTTGATACGTCGAAATTCATAGTTTCGGGCGATGGATTATTGGTTGAACTGTATGCTAAGGATCCAAGATATATCCAATATGCCTATCAGCAATTACTGAAAGAGAAAACAGCCGATTATGCCGTCTACCTGAAAACAAACGTACCTGTCAAATTGCACTACGGCGCTAAGGATGACTGGCAGAACCGCATAGGTGATATCCTGCTGATCCCTAACTGGCCCAAGGTTTTCAACCTGTATAACAGCAAGTTTACTACCATTGGCTGGCATGGTTACGATGCTACTGTTGTTAAGGATATGCATGCCACTTTTTATGCCTGGGGACCAGCCTTTAAAAGCAATTTAACCATCCCAACGTTCGAGAATGTGGATGTATTCCCTATAATAACCCGGATACTTGGACTAAGCAACACCAATAAAATTGATGGTACCGATAAAGTGGCTAACGAGATACTGGTAAAATAAGCGGTGAAAGCCTTAGTTTGAAACAAAACAAACTGAGCGGCGTTTTATAAAGGTAGCATCCGTTCAACCAATATAACAACCCGTATCATGGCCGTAAATACCGACATTAAAGAAAAATTTGGAGCCGTATCAAAACAATACGATTCGCAAAGGCAGTACCTCATCCCATGCTTTAATGATTTTTACCATAGCTGTTTGCCCTTTATAAAAAGGGTGGCAAACGCCAAAACCATACTCGATCTGGGTGCCGGTACGGGTTTATTTTCGCAGCTTGTTTATGAGCAGAATCCGCATTTGCAATTTACACTGGCCGATATTTCCGCGCCCATGCTGTCGGTTGCAAAAGAAAGATTTGATGGCCTGGATAATTTCAATTTTATTGAACTTGATTTTTCAACTGCCGCTATTCCCGGCAAGTATGATATTATTATTTCAGGTTTGGCGATCCATCATTTAGAGGATGCCGACAAGCAGCACCTTTACAACAATGTTTTCAAAGCATTAAACGAGGGTGGTTTATTTATAAACGCCGACCAGGTTACAGGCCGCACTATGCTGTTTGATAGCCTTTACAAATACGAATGGCGCGAAACCGTATCACACTCGGGCCTCGACCATGAAGCGCTGATACAGGCCTTTGAACGCACCAAGCTCGATAAGTTCGCACCGCTTGAAACACAGCTGCAAATGCTTGAACGGGCTGGGTTCACCGAGGTTGATTGCATCTACAAAAACATGAACTTTGCCGTGTTTGGTGGTTTTAAAGATGCCAATATCGAAACAGCGGTTATTTAATAAACCGCTGCTATTTATATTTCTTTTCCAACTGACGATCGTACACCGCCTTAGCTATATTGGCTATAACCGCGTCGCGTGTGGCTTCATCAGCAGTTGAGTTAGTTATAAAAATGGCAACTGCCACATGCTTCCCATTTGGCAGGGCGATGATGCCAACATCATTAGTTGCCGCCGTTATACTCATTTGATTAGTACCCGATGAACCTGTTTTATGGGCGACAATAGTACCTGCAGGTAGCAAGCCTTTTATCCGGTTAGGGCCTGTTGTGGTGTTTATCATCAGCTTATATAAAAAATCCTGACTGGCAGGTAACAGTACTTTGCCGGTATAAAAAACATCTATCAGTTTCACCATATCTCTTGGTTTGCACCAGTTAGTATATTGCACTTCCCATTGCTTAGCCATATCTTCTTCAGATGCTTCAATGTTTATAGCCCTAACTTTTAACCTGTTCTGGATATAATATTCCACCTGGTCGGGGCCGCCTAAAAATTTAAGCAATATATCACAGGCATCATTATCACTTTGCGATACCATGTAGCCCAGCAGATCGCGCAGCGAAACATCAACATCGCCATCAGGGTATTTATCGCGTAGCGGACTATAAGTTTTCGGCAGGTCTTTTTTCTTAATATGGATCGTTTTGTCAAGCGTAAACAAACCCGAATCAACCAAATGCAAAACTGCCATGGCAATCGGGAATTTCATAACGCTTTGCATTACCAGGCGTGCGTTACCGTTATAGTTTAAGGTATCCCTATCCTCCAAACTTAAAACCGATACGCCAACTATACCTTTGGCCGGTTTAGCTAATTCAACTATTTTATCACGAAGTGGATCCTGGGCTTTTACACAAAAAGGGGCTAAAAAAATTGCTAAGGCAGCAACTGATCTTACAAACTTATTCATGATACTAATAACGCAATTATTTGGTGTGAAGTTTAATCCAACTTGAAATAATATTTAACGCATCGGGCGACATGGTTTCCTGGATCTGCTCATATTCGGATACGTCGCCGGTTTTGGCATCCTGCAGCAAATGGTTCAGGTGCGGCAGCTCTTCTACCTTAAAATCTTTATTGCCGCTTTTGGTCAATATGGTTTTTATAGCAGTCAGGTTACTCTCCGCATCAACCTGCACATCCTTTGCTCCATTAATGGCCAGTACCGGGCAGGTTACTTTGCTCAGGTCGGTTGCTGGATCGTAGGTAAAGAAGAATCGCAGCCACGGCGTGGTATATAAATTGCCGTAAACACCCACCAAAGCATGCAGGTTTGTGGTATCATTAGCCAGGCTTAAACCATCAAGTGTGGCCTTACTTTGGGTTTTCAGCCAGTTCTCAATTATGGGTTCAGTCTTTTTATCAAGATCGGTTATAGTGGCTGATGTCTTAAATAGCGGTAATATCTCGTCGTTCAACTCCATATAGGCTTTTGCTGATGTGCTATCAACACCACGCTGCCGCAATGCCCAGCCTGCCTGCTGTGTATTTATCTTGGCACCGCCAATAGCAGGTGCGCCCCATAAAACTATAAAACTAACATCCTTACGGCGGGCAGCAACCATTGGCGCTATAATACCCCCCTCGCTATGGCCAATTAATCCCAGATGTTTTTTGTCGACATCTGTACGGCTTTCTAAATAATTAAGACTTGTTTCCACATCATGCGAGAAACTCTCGCTGGTAACATTTTTGCCATCGGGACCTATGGTGCTTTTGCCTGCGCCCCTGTCATCAACCCGCAAAACAGCTATACCATTTTTGGTGAGGTAATCTGCCAGCACCCAATATAATTTATGGCCGAACAATGTGCCATCCCTATCCTGCGTACCGCTGCCGGTAATAATAATTACAGCCGGGAATTTTCCGCTGCCATTTGGTCTTGTAAAAGTCGCGCCGTAATGGAGTGTTTTATCAGCGTTATCATACTCCACATCCTCGGTATAATAATTAAAAGGAGGCTTAGGCGTTTGCGGGCGGATCAGGTCGTCGCGCTTTAAATTCAGCACAAACGAAACTCCATTTTGCTTGAAAATTCCGGTTATGGCATCTTTTTCATCCCATGAGCCTTTATAGGTTATGTGGGCGGCATCAAGCGTAGTGGTTAAACTATCTTTTACCACACTGGCGTGATTGAATTTAACACCGAAGGCATTCTGATCAGGACTATCAAAAGTGGTAGTATAAGTATTTTCGGCATTTTTGCTGATGTTAAATATCAGCCTGATATTAGTACCACCTGCGTTTAAAACGCCCAGCCACCTGCCGGTAATATCCTGTGCTTTTGCAAAGCTGATGGTACATAGTACAATTAAGGTTAGCAATATTTTTTTCATGTAGATGATGCGTTCTTATAGATTACATATTTAGGCAAAAAATCTAAATAAGTTTACAAGTCTAAATTATTATCAGGGCCATTTGAGGTTAAGTCTGCAAAATTTCGTTAATTGTAATGTTTTATCAACACCTCATCATGCAACGCAGAAATTTCATTAAAACAGGCTCATTAGCGGGCATCACCATTTCGGCATTAAGTTTAGGCGCGTGTAACATTCCACCATCGGAACGAAAACAAGCCGACAGCACAAATAAAAATGCAGATGATTTCGCTTTAAAAGAAGCTACAATTGAGATCCTGCAACAAAAAATGAAAAACAACGAGTACACCTCGCATGCCATAACCCAACTGTACCTCACCCGCATTAATGATATTGACAAGAACGGACCAAAGCTAAACTCCGTTATCGAACTAAATCCAAACGCGCTTGACATGGCCAATGAACTGGATAAGGAACGCGACGCAGGCAAAATACGCGGCCCGCTGCATGGAATACCCGTTTTGATAAAGGATAACATCAACACAAAAGATAAAGTGGCTACAACAGCCGGTTCATTAGCCATTGCTGATAACTATGCCACCAAAGATGCCTTTATCATTAACCAGCTGCGCGAAGCAGGCGCAGTTATACTAGGCAAGACTAATTTAAGCGAATGGGCAAATTTCAGGTCGACAAGAGCGGCCAGCGCATGGAGCAGCAAGGGTGGATTAACCAAGTGTCCTTATATACTGGACAGGAACCCAAGTGGCTCAAGTGCAGGTTCGGGCGTAGCCGTGGCGGCTAATTTGTGCGCCATTGCTATCGGTACAGAAACCGATGGTTCGATAGTTTCGCCTGCTTCGGTTAATGGCGCTGTGGGTATTAAACCAACAGTAGGTTTATGGAGCCGCTCGGGTATTATCCCGATCTCGAAAACACAGGATACCGCCGGGCCAATTGCCCGCACCGTTAGGGACGCGGCTATTTTGTTGGGCATATTAGCAGGTGTTGATCCGGAAGATAGTTACACACTCGGCAGCAAAGGCAAAGCTGAAACCGACTACACCAAATTTTTAGATGCTAACGGCTTACAGGGCAAACGCCTCGGTATTGAAAAAACAGCGTTAACCGGCAACCCTGACATGGAGATATTGCTGAATGATGCCATAGCTGTATTAAAAAGCAAAGGTGCTACCATAGTTGAAATAGAACTGCAAAAGGAGTTAAAAGATGCAGGGCCATCTGAATTTAATGTACTGCTTTACGAGTTTAAGGACGGACTGAATAAATACCTGAGCGGAGCCAACTCAAAAACAAAATCGCTGGCTGATGTGATCACTTTTAATAAAAATAACGCGGCTAAGGCAATGCCATTTTATAAACAGGAGATACTGGAACAAGCCCAGGCCAAAGGCGACCTGAACAACAAAGAATACCTCGATTCACTTAAAAAAACAACGGCTACCCGCCAGATCATCGACAATATACTGCAACAAAATAAACTGGATGCCATTATAGGCCCAACCAACGGATTTGCCTGCTGCACCGACCTGGTAAACGGCGATTATGATAATGGTTTTGGCTTTTCAACCCCGCCTGCAATGGCTGGCTATCCGCATATTACCGTACCTATGGGCGCGGCGCACCATCTGCCAATGGGGCTATCGTTTTTCAGCACAGCTTACCAGGAAGGTGAGATCATCAAGCTGGCGTATGCCTATGAGCAGGCCAGTAAAAAGAGGGTATTGCCGGAGTATAAGGTGGATTTGCTGGGTTGATTAAAACCTCGCGTCATTGCGAGGAGGAACGACGAAGCAATCCCCGACAGTACAGAGCGGAATTGCATAGTCGGGGATTGCCACGCTATCGCTCGCAATGACGCGTTGAAAGGTATTCTCTCTATTTATCCTCCAAATCATACTGCTCATTTACATAATGCAGCATATCTGCCACATCCTGTTTTAACGAGTTGTTATCCCTGAGCAGTTCTTTGGTTATCACATTTATTAGTACCATATCTGTGCGCAATTGCGTAAGATCTTCCTGTGTAAGGTTACGCATTTGAACATTTTTTAATGGTTGGTGATTAAAAACCGCGTCCAGATTTTCAGGAGTAAAATGCTGCGTTAAAAACGGATCGAGGTAGATACGCTGGTATTGCAGGTTAATTTCCTGGGCGGTACGAACCAGTTCAATATGCTTCTCATATCGCGAAAAATAACTAATGATCTGCGAATTGCTGAACTGTTTTAAATGAAGTTCATTCTTAATGGCATTGATGGCACCTTCCGACGGATGGAACAGCGACATACTATGCGCATTAACAGCCAGTTGCTGTATTTTTTTCAGATCCGCCTTCGCTAATGGTTGCTGCAAAAGATTGAACAATGTGTCATTGCCTTTGGCTATCTTAGTTTCCTCCTGACGGATCTCATCCAGATGCGTAGCATCGGCTTTCAAATCATTTGCCAGTTGTGCCGTAAGATGATGTACATGCTCGTGATCGGTAATAGTTTCTCTTATATTCTCGGCGATAAAACCCATCATCACAGCAATAAAGATCATAAAGCCTTCCAGTAAATATTCCTTGAGAGGCTTTGGTTTATGATCGAGTTGGGGATGATAGTGTACTTCCATTTCGGCAGGTGAATTTTCTATGTTTTCTTTTTGAGGCTGAGGGTTGGTTTCTTCAGTTTTAGGTGGCGGTTGAACTTTAGCTTTGGGCCGGGACTTTTTTTGCACGGGCTTATCAGCATTTGCTTTCTTTTCCACGTCCGGGTCGCTGGTTGCTTCAGGCGCTTTCGTCGTGGATTTATGCCTCGTTCTGTTTGAGTTTTGCGGATTAGTTTTGGCCATTAACTCAAAGCTAAATATTTCGGGCATTTGTTACTAAATGTATTTCGCAAAAAATACCGGGATCAATAACGACAGGATTGAGTTAAAGAATGCAAAAATCTTATGCTTAATACAGGTTTCGGCTTGCTTATATTAGTCGAAACTTAAATTAACACCTATACCATGTTAAAAAGAACTGCCTTGTGCCTTGCATTGGTTCTGCTTTGTGCTGGAAAAACATTTGCCCAGCTTCCCTCAATTATTGAAAAGAACGGTCGCCATGCATTACTGGTAGATGGCAAACCCTACCTGATACTGGGCGGACAAGCACATAACTCAAGCGGCTGGCCCGCAATGCTGCCGCAAGTATGGCAGGCTGTTGAAACCATGCACCTGAACACGGTTGAGATCCCTATTTATTGGGAGCAGATAGAGGCACAGCCCGGTAAGTTTGATTTTTCACTTGTAGATACCTTATTAACCCAGGCCCGTGCCCATAAGGTGCATTTGGTACTGTTATGGTTTGCCACCTGGAAAAACGGCAGCAACCATTACATGCCCGAATGGATGAAAAAGGATGCCGCTAAATACCCCAACATAACCGGTTTAAATAATAAACATATCGATTCACCTTCGCCGCATAGCAAGGCGGCATTGGAGGCAGATATTAAGGCCTTTACAGCCGTAATGACCTACCTAAAGCAAGCCGACCAGCAACATACCGTACTGATGGTGCAGGTAGAAAATGAATCCGGCTCGTGGGATAGTATGCGTGATTATTCGCCTACGGCACAAAAATTATTTGAGGCGAATGTTCCTTCAGCACTGCTAAAACCTGAAGTACTGAAAGCGCTTAACATCCGGCCAGGTACCAAAGGCACCTGGCAGCAGGTATTTGGCGACAGGGCCGATGAGTATTTCCAGGCGTGGTCTATCTCCAGCTATGTTGGTCAGGTGGCTGCGGCAGGTAAAGCGGTGTATCCTTTACCGCTATATGTTAACGCCGCCCTGCGCGATCCGCTAACTAACCCACATGCCAACACCTACGAAAGCGGCGGACCGACCGATAACGTGATCCCGATATGGAAAGTGTCGGCACCTGCAATTGACCTGCTGGCACCGGATATTTATCTATCAGGCAGTGAACGGGTTTTAAAGGTATTGGAATTGTATGACCGCCCCGATAACACGCTTTTTGTACCTGAAGCCGGATTAGTTGCCGACAATGCAAAATATATGTATGAGGTTATTGCCCGTGGTGGAATTGGCTTTTCGCCATTTGGTATTGATGATAACGGGCACGGCGTAACGGCTGAAGAGTTAAGCAAACGCCTTCAACCATACGCACAAGAATATGCTGCCATTACACCATTAATGCGCGAAATGGCGCAATGGGCCTTTGAAGGCAAAATAAAAGCGGTGGTAGAACACGAGGACCATGCCGAACAAACCATCGATCTTGGCGCATGGCAGGCTACCATAGCCTTTGGCAGCGGCAGGGAAAACACCATAAAAGCAGATGCCCCACCGGATGGTAAGGTAATGATAGTTCAATTGGGTGAAAATAAATTTATGGCGATGGGCACCGGTTGTCGTATCACCTTCCATCCTACCGGCGAAAGTAAGGACAAAGCATGGCAATACCTGAAAGTAGAAGAAGGCAGCTATGATAACGGCGCATTTAAACCGCTCCGCATTCTTAACGGTGATGAAACTGATTTCGGCGGGCCACGCTTTGGGAGTACGCCTAAAGTGTTGCAGATTGAGGTGATTATAAGGTAAGGTTTGTTGGTGACAACACGAGCAAAGAACGGTGTGATAATTTTTGCGGATTATGAATGATGTTGTAGATTTACTACTAAAATTAAATCTATGAGAATTGGTAATAAGCTTGCTTTTTTATCACTGGTGTCGATATTATGTATATATATAATAACATCCGCAAAATCGAAATCAATAATCCTTAGAACAAAAAATAAAGCTACTGATAGCAATTTTATTTATAATGATACTACAATAACGCTGTTTGACGATAAAAGCTATAAGTTAAATATTCACACGTTCGACGGGGATGCCAATGAATCCGGCTACAATACACTTTTAACATTTGAACACATACAGAATGGCAAAACAAAGCAGTTATTAAAAGATTCGTTATACTGTTTAAATTACGCACCCAATGTTCAATTGGTTGATATGAATAATGATAAAGTAGATGATATTTTAATTACTTATGATATGAGTGGAGGAAATTCAAATATGATGTATCACCTTTATATTTGTGATGTTAAAAACCACGAACTCATACATATAAAAGGATTTGAAGATATCTATAACCCTAAGCTTAACAATAAATATAACATTATAGAAAGTTTAGTATTATCGGGGACTGATTATTTTACTTTTCATCGAATAACCGCTCAAAATAAACTTATAGATCTTGGCCATAGTTTTAATATAAATAAATTAGAACAGGACTCTGGTAAAATGAAGAAGAGGTATAATAACGCTATTAGACAAATATTGCACGAACACAAAAAATCATAAGCAACTCATTATAAATGTCAATAAAAAAAGCGTTTCCAACCTCAATCAGAAACGCTTCTTTATTGATCTTAATAATTATCTACTTAGCCGTACTCAACAACAACACCGCCGGTTTCAACCCCGCCGATTGCGCGTTAAGCACCAACGTACCCGCTGCTCTTGTTGAGCGCAGTACAATCAGCGCACGGCCGTTTTGTACGTTACATTGGTTGCCTACGTACATATCTTCACCTTTTAGGTTGGCATTACCCAGGCCTTGTATAGTGCCTACGCCCTGTATGTTAAACTTTATCCTGTCGTTTGAGTTTGGCTGTAATCTTCCTTCGCGGTCAACAATCTCTACAGTTATAAAGCACAGGTCCTGGCCATCGGCTTTAAGTATCTTTTTGTCGGCTGTCAGGCGGATGCCCATTGCCGGACCTGCTGTTGCCAGTTGGGCGCTTTGGGCTTCTTTTCCATCAACCTCGCCAACCGCTTTCAGCACACCTGCGGCGTAAGGCACGGTAAAGGTTACTTTAAATTTATCCTTCGGGGTAACATCTTTGCTTTCAATCAGCTGATCGTTCAGGTAAAGTGATACCTTGGTGTAACGGGTATAAACTTCAACCTCCATTGGTTTATTTTCCTGGCCGGGATAGGTCCAGCTTTCTGAAACCGGATAAATACTCCATCCTGTTCGTATCAATTTATGATCATTCTTCACATCAGGCTCGCGAACACCCATGTAGATGTTCTCGCCCCTGTTCCAAACTATATTACGGTAATGCGCAACCGGCTTGCTGAATCCTAATATATCCAAATCGCCGGATACACCGCCATGCCATGGGTACAACTTATCATTAGCCATCCAGATTGGTTTGCCTGTGCTATCCACCGGCTCGGTTGGGTCGCCTTCATAAAAATACCTGCCTATGCCCGATTCGCCCAGGTAATCCATCGCTGTCCACACGTTATCACCTATTACAAAGTTTGTATTCGCTAATAGTCCCCATCTATCCGCCGGATCGTCAGGCATTGATTCTGTACCGATCAATACCCTTTGCGGGCTGTTCACTTCATCCTTAATTAAGGCTTCCATATTGTAGTTGCATCCTACTATATCAAGCGCGTTGCGTTGTTTTAGTATTACTGCGCTGTCCGATGCTGTTTTCGGCAGGCCAAGCAAAGCCTGTGTTATTGGCCTTGTTGGGTCATTCTGTTTTATCCTGTCGACAAGTTGCTGACCATATACACCGCCAATTTCAGGATCCATTGAACCGGGAATCTCATTACCCGTACTCCACATAATTATAGCAGGGTGGTTGCGATCGCGAAGCACAAAGGCATCTATGTCTTTTTGCCACCAGTCCTTAAAATATACCGAGTAATCCTTCGCGTTCTTTCCTTTGGCCCAGCAATCAAAAGCCTCGTCCATCACCAGCATACCCAAGCTGTCGCAAGCGTTTAGCAATGCAGGCGATGGTGGGTTGTGTGATGTTCTCAGTTCATTAAAGCCTGAATTTTTCAGCAGTTGTACTTTGCGGATCTCCGCCCTATCGAACGCTGCAGATCCCAGCACACCATTATCATGGTGGATACAGCCGCCATTTAATTTATACACCTTGCCGTTTATAGTGAAGCCCGCCTTTGCCGACCATGCCAGTTCACGGATCCCAACCTTAGTAGTCACCTCATCATTCAAAACGCCATTAACCAAAATGCGCGATACCAAACGGTAACGCAAAGGAATATCCGGCGACCATAAATTGGGGCGTGTTACCGAGATCTGCTGTGCTATCTCCTGCTTGCTGTTACCGGGCAGGCTAAAGCTTTGTTCTTTTGCAGGTATCTCGCTGCCATCCTGCGCAACAAATTTATTTTGTACAACTACAAGGGCACTGGCGTTTCCGTCATTCGCCACAGCGGTTTTAACACTTACATCAGCTTTAAGTGAGTTGGCATGTTCGGTATAAAAGAAAACACCACGAGGTGCAATGTGTACCAGCGGGGCAACGGTTAACCAAACGTGCCTGTAAATACCCGAACCACTGTACCAACGGCTGTTCCGCTGCTGCGAGTTATCAACCTTTACTGCGATGGTATTTTTGCCCGTTTTAAGCTGGGTGGTAATATCTGTTATAAAACTGGTGTAGCCATAGGGCTGCGTAGCCACATGGGTGCCGTTTACCCAAACGTCGGCATTCATATATATGCCTTCAAACTCAATGGTTGTGCGTTTATCGGCCATGCCCACAGGTATGTCAAATGTTTTGCGGTACCAGCCTATCCCGCCCCAGAAAAAGCCACCACCGCCACCTGTAGGGGCCTTGGGGGCTATTTTAGTTTCAACATCCCAATCATGGGGCAATGTTACTTTTCGCCACGAGTTATCGTTAAAATCATTAGCCTCGGCACCTGCCACATCACCCAGGTGAAACGTCCAGTCATCATCAAAACTACTTACAACGCGGGTTTGCTGCGCCAAACAAGTAGCAATTGATACAAATAAGAGTAAAGTAAACGATACTAATTTTTTCATTTTTACAGTGGTTTACGAGTAAATATTGTTTGATTTGATTTTGAAAAGCCCTGCGAGATGAGAAGCTAAACAATGCAGGTATAATTATACAAGCAAGCATTGCCAATGCAGAATGATTTAAATACATGAGGTTAAACATGTTAACTGTACAGGTTTATTTACTAATTGGTGCTTTTAGTAAATATAAAACTATCAATTAAATTGATATCACGATAGAATAATTGCAATCAAACCGATATTTATAACCAATGATTAAAAATCACTCAGAAAGCGTAATTTTTAATTAATTGAGTGGTTATGGAATAATTTTTTTGAGCAAGGGACGAGTTAATCCTCTGTTTCGAGAGCTTTTGATCGCAGGGTGTTCTCAAACTCTCTGATGTGGAAATAATAAATATAGCCTGTAATGCCTTTGCTGGTTTTAACCATGGCATTGGGTTTTCCTTTAAAAATACTGGTGCCTATAAGTTGTATATGATCGCCATTGGCTAACGTATCGAGTATTTTGGTACCGGCATCGCTGTAAACAAGGATCATTTTAGGCTTACCTATAAAGTGTTCGTGGGCGTAGGCTGTTACCGGCTTATCCTGGTAAACTATAGTAAGCGAATCTATCACTTTTTGCTGGGCCGATAATCTGGCGTCGTTATTTTCAATTTCAGCGAAATTCAGGCCCTCGCTATGGGAACTCCTCAGCACAATAACACCTAAAATAATAACGCAAATTACAATAGTTATGAGCCGGGGTTTGTTCATTGGGTAAATATAAAAAAATTGAGCGTCCTTAGGCCTACTAACTATCAGTAGTTTCTATCTTTTTATCTCCAAAATAATCAATAATTGCCTTTGCCTGTTTGGTATTAACAACTTCTCTTAATTCTTCTTCTGTCGCTTCGCGGATCTTTTTTACCGATTTAAAATACTTCAGCAATTTACCCGAGGTGGTTTTGCCTATCCCATCTATCAAATCCAGTTCGGTTACCAATGTGCCCTTATCACGTTTATTACGGTGGAAGGTGATACCAAAGCGGTGAGCCTCATCGCGTAGCTGCTGTATAACCTTCAGCGTTTCTGAACGCTTATCTAAATATAAAGGATATTGGTCGCCGGGATAGTAAAGTTCTTCCAGGCGTTTGGCAATGCCTATAACGGTCATCTGTTTTTCAATCCCCAATAATTTCAGGCTTTTCATGGCCGATGATAGCTGTCCCTTACCACCATCAATAATTATAAGCTGAGGCAGTTCGGTACCTTCATCCAGCATCCGGCGGTAGCGGCGGTGCACGGCTTCTTCCATCGTGGCAAAATCATCCGGACCAACTACGGTTTTCACATTAAAGTGACGATAATCTTTTTTCGATGGCTTGGCATCCTTAAAAACCACAATGGCCGATACCGGGTATTTACCATGGAAGTTAGAGTTATCAAAACATTCGATATGGCGAGGCAACTGGTTCATCCGCAAATCTTTCATCATTTGGGTAAGCAGGCGCTCGGTGCGGATCTCTGGGTTCAGCTTTTCGTACTGATCTATCCGTTCCTTTTTAAAGAACATCACATTTTTCTGCGACAGGTCGAGTAGTTTCTTCTTTTCTCCCAACTTTGGTACGGTGAATTTTATAGCACTTGATTTTTCATCCAGATCGATATCAAAAGGCACAATGATCTCTTTTGAATGGCTGTTGTACCTGCTCCTGAACTCGGATATAGCCAGCGTAAGCAGTTCCTCATCACTCTCATCCAGTCGTTTTTTCAGTTCGATGGTTTGTGTTTGGATAATGGTGCCGTTCATGATCTTCAGGAAATTTACAAAGGCATATTTTTCTTCGGACGCGATGCTGAACACATCAATATCCGTTATAGATGAGTTTACTACGGTTGATTTACTCTGATAATTCTCCAGTAATTCAAACTTCCTTTTCAGGCGATGAGCCTGCTCAAAATTCATCTCGGCTACAGCTGCTTCCATGTCGCTCTTTAAGCCACGCAGTACTGCCCCTATTTTGCCGTTAAGGATATCCGTTATCTCGCTGATGTTATGCGCATAATCGTCCTCGGTCTGAAAATCCTGGCAAGGACCTTTGCAGTTACCTATCTGGTATTCTAAACAAACCTTAAATTTTCCCTTCTCAATATTTTGGCGGGTAAGCGGCAGGCTGCAGGTACGCAGCGGGTAAGTTTCCTTTATCAGCCCCAAAATATTATGCATCATACTTACCGAAGCATAAGGGCCCAGATATTTTGAACCATCGCGGATAATTCGGCGGGTCCAGAAAATGCGGGGGTAATTCTCATTTTTAATAATGATCCAGGGATAAGTTTTATCATCCTTGAGCATTACGTTATAACGTGGCTGGTGTTTTTTAATCAGGCTGTTTTCCAGCAGCCAGGCATCCACCTCGGTATCAACAATGGTAAAGGTAATATCGCGGATCTTTGACACCAAAACCCTTGTTTTGGCATTTACATTAGGGTTATTAAAATAAGAGCCTACCCTATTGCGCAGATCTTTAGCCTTACCAATGTATATCAGTTCCTTTTCGCTATCCCAATACTGGTAAACTCCCGGTTTGTGGGGTACGTTTTTTAATGCTGCTTTATAGTCGAATTTTTCTGTCATTGGTTATTAGTCAATGGTCATTGGTGAACAATGGCCCATTTACTTGATATTTCCTGCCTGCCACTTATCTTTAAGCATCATTGCGAGGTACGAAGCAATCCCTAACTATACAGAGCGGCTCTGCAAATCGGGGATTGCTTCGTACCTCGCAATGATGCTTGGAGAAGATCTCCTATGTATATTTAAAAGTCCAGCTTCTTATCCACTTCCTTGGCGTCCTTGGTTTGCTGGCCTTGCTGGTCATACTGGTCGCAATCCAGGTTAATGCTTACACCATTTTTAGGCGGAGCAAAATCTACATTCATTTTAACACCCAGTGCAGGGTTGGCATATACCTGTTTCATGTATAATGCAAATATAGGCAATGCGGTGTTGGCACCTTCACCCAACCGTTCGGTGCGGAAATGGATGGCCCTGTCTTCGCAGCCTGTCCAAACGCCGGTTACCAATTGCGGGGTAATGCCGATGAACCAACCGTCGGAGTTATTTTGAGTTGTGCCGGTTTTACCGCCTATCGGGTTGGTAAAATGATATTTCCACCTTAATCTATAACCGGTTGCACCTTGTATATCAACCACACCTTTTAGCATGTGGGTCATTACATAAGCAGTTTGCTCGTTCATGGCTTGCCTTACCTGGCTGTGGTTGGTGTACAGCACATTACCGTTCTTATCCTCAATACGTAATAAGAAGGTTGGCTGTGTCCAAACACCGTGGTTTGCAAAAACGCTGTATGCACCTGTCATATCCATTACAGTTGCATCAAAACTACCTATACATATAGAAGGATACGGTTGAAGGCTCGGACTGTTTACCCCCATTTTCTTTATCAGTTCAACAACCGGTAAAGGGGTAACTTCTTTCATTATGTGGGCGGTTATCCAGTTTTGCGAAAAGGCTAATGCCTGCGTTAAGGTCAGCATACCCGGCCTTGTTTCATCTTTACCTGAGTGCGGGCACCATGCGGGTGTAACAGTAAAGTTTGTGTCAGGAACGTTATCAACCTGCATACACGGCGAATAAGCATTTTCAACAGCTACGGCATACGTAAACGGCTTGGCTGTTGAGCCCACCTGCCTCGATCCGTCCTTCACCTGGTCGTACTTAAAATGCTCAAAGTTTATGCCGCCTACCCATGCTTTAATATAGCCGGTAGTTGGGTCCATACTCATGAGCGCGTTCCGCAGCAGTAATTTACAATAAACTATCGAGTCGATAGGTTTCATTACCGTATCAATATTACCTCTCCATGTAAACAGGTTTAATGTATCCGGAGTATTAAAATTCTCGCGGATCTCATCATCCGATTTTCCTGCTAATTTTAATTCCTTCCATCTATCCGAGCGGCGCATACCGGTATCCAGCAAGCCTTTAAACGTCGGGATCTCTTTCCATAAGCTATGCCCATGCCAGTGCGCGTTAAACTGTGCCTGCAGATCGCGCATGTATTCGCGTTGCGCCTGTTCGGCATAGCCCTGCATAGTGGCATCAATAGTAGTGTAGATCTTTAAGCCATCACGATCAAGGTCATAAGGCGTACCATCGGGTTTGGCGATGGATTTATCAGCCATTATTTTTACGATCTCTTTTTTAAGCACTGCTCTAAAGTATTGGGCAAGGCCTTCGTTATGATCGATGCGGGTAAACTCTAAACCCAGCGGTTTTGCTTTAAATTCTTCAACCTGCCCGGCGCTCAGGAAATTTTCCTTCTTCATCCTTTCTAACACCAGGTTACGGCGGCCCAATGCCCGTTGCGGATGATTAATAGGCGAATAGATACCTGGCGCATTAAGCATACCTATTAATAGTGCTGCCTGGTCGGGTGTTAACTTATCGGGCGTAGTATTAAAATACGTGCGTGCTGCTGATTTTATGCCAAAGGTATTATAAGCGCCAAAATCAACCGTGTTAAGGTACATGGTTAAAATTTCTTCCTTAGTATAATGTCGCTCCAACCTAACCGCAATAATTTGTTCCTTTAGTTTTTGGGTGATCCGTACAAAAAAGTTATGACTCCCTCCGCCATTAAACAGGTTTTTTGCCAACTGTTGCGTAATAGTACTCCCACCCTGCTGACTGCCCAGCAAGTTATGTAAAATGATACTTGGGATGCGCTGAAAATCGATACCCGAATGCTCATAAAAACGACTATCCTCAGTAGCTACAAGCGCGTTCACCACGTTTGGCGATAACTCCTTATAAGTAATGGGTGAGCGGTTTTGTATATAATAGGTACCTAAAACTTGTTTATCTGATGATAGGATCTGCGAAGCCAGGTTACTTTTCGGGTTCTCGATATATTGAAAGCCAGGCAGTGAGCCCAAAGCACCAAATGCGGTTAATGTTATCAACAATACAACAAATAAAAGGCAGCCAATAATGGTTTTCCAGATATAACCGTTGTATCTTTTAATATCCTGTGGTGAAAGCTTTGCTTGCTTTTTTTGCATAATTAATAATTGTTTTGGTAGTAACTGATGTAACTTTCCAATGTTTTTTGATCGGCTAATTTATTCAGATTTTCCTTCGTTATAATAAAAAAGCTGTATTTATCCTTTGGTATCTTCATGATATCGGGCAGCAATGGCACAATACCACGTGCATACACTTTCGCTTCTTCCAAACTGATAAAACTGCCTACAAATATAAGCCTGTTATTATCGCCAACCTGCATTAACTGGTGGGTTATATTTGTTTTTGTATAATGCGCCCTGTTATACTGCCCTACACCAAAACGTGAGGAAGCCAGATTATGGTTATCGTTACTAACATTTATAATAAAATAGTAATTGGTGCTATCGCGCATAGAGAACATACCCGATGGCGCTGCTTTTGGAACTACCGGCTTATTTACTGCCAGGCTATCCTTTTTCTCAGGCTTACGCACATCCGCTACCTGCGAGAACAATGAAAAATTCCCTTGCTTACGGTATTCCGTTTGCTTTTGGTTGGCTACCGGCGGTGTAAACATTACCTCCGTCGAATCCCTTGTATATAAAGCATAGGGACGTGTTGCTACTTCGGCAGGATTAGCGGCGATGTACTGTAAATGTTGTTTAACCAACGGCACTATCAGCATATCGCCCGGATATGTGGCAATTAACTGCGTAAGGTCGGTTTTAAACTGGGTAACAGGTTCCTGGTGACCTGCAGCCAATGCCCGCAGATAGGCCAGTTGGGCCGCAAGCCTGTTGTGCGGATACTGTATCTGTACCGAATCAACCCTGGTTATTACATCCTTATATTTTCTGTTGATATATAGGTCGTACACCTGGCTGTATAAGTTATTGAATTCGGCATACTGGTCGTCCATCTTTTTACCGTAATCTGGGTCGAGGATAACTTTGGCAAAAGGCGTTTCGGCATAATCTTTCAGTACCTTATCCTTATAGATCTTGGCCTGCGTATCATTGTTAAGCTGCGAGTACAAACGGAACAGACTATAATATATGGCCGCCTGGTTAGGGTTATTAGGGAAACGTTTTTCAATTAACAGGTAAGTTGCAATAGCCTCCTTTTTGTCCTCTAATATATCCCGGTAAAAATTAGCGATATCAAAATAAGCATTATATACCTGCAGGTTCGATTCCGCCATTAACTCGGGTGTTAATGGTAGTTCGGCTATTATCTGCTGGCGGTAATCTTTAGCGGTAACCGCGGTTTTAGCCACCGCCGCAGGCTGACCGATCGCATCCGGATCAAAATTATGTGCGGAGTTCAGGCTGTTTGCCTGGTCGGAGTTTGAGCGGGTGCTCCTTCGCCAATTGTCTTCCAGTTTCCTTGCGCCCCATTGTCGTTTAAAATCGTTGTACCCCTGGCTAACCGCATTTGAATTATAAAAATAAAAACTACTGCCACCTGGTGTACTAAATACTGTGTTAGCAGCAGTGTTTGATGCATTGGTACTTGCCGCCTTTAAACTATTTAATGCCTCCTGCTGCTCCGCTATCATAACCTTAACCATGGTGTCAATTTTCAACATCCGTGATTTTTCATCCAGCGCGGCCAGCATTTGCAAAGTATCCTGATGGGCGATCACCTTTAGCCTGTCGGTAAGCAATTGCAGGTTGTTGGTCTTTTTCTTGATGAGTTGGTAGCCGGGATAGCCTGGCGATAGGGTAAGCAAAGTACTATCGTAATATTTTTTGGCACCTATATAATCCACCTTATCGTTAAAATCAATATCGGCAATGCGCAGGTACGATAAACCTTTCTGGTTTTGATTTTTTACGCTGCTGCGGATAGAGAGCTTATAATTTTTAATTGCATTGGTGTAATCCTTATCGCCCAGGTATAGTTGCCCCAGCTGATAATAGATCTGATCCTTAAATTCCTTGTTATTGGGGTTCTTTAATAAACTTTTCAACCTGTCGGTGCGGCTCAGCTTTACGCCGTTCCGGGTATCTTCAATGCGGATGCGGTTAAGATCAGCATTAAACGACATTTCAAAATTGGCGTTGCTATTGGCTATTTTTTTATAATTAGCCAATGCCTCCTCATTCTTTTGGTCGATCTCCTGCAGCTGTGCTAAAATGAATGTCCAGCGGAGGCGTAGTTTGCCGTTATCGGTATACTGTATAGCTTGCTTAGCCATTATTTCGGCATCGGCGTAATCCTTTACGTTAATATCGTATTGCAGCTTGGCGGCATACACATCGGCCGGGTTAATTTTTTTAGGGTTGATGTTTTGTAAAGCGGTATCAAGCACCAGCTTTGCCTGCTTGGGCTGATCGAGGTACAAAAGCGTGCGGGCCTTCCATGCCTGGGCCTCCTGTACAATGGCCACCTGTTTAGGGTACGAACGGATCACATAAGAGAAATATTCCGAGGCATCGAAATAATTGCCACCTAAATAATTGGCTTTACCCATAATCAGGTAGGCATCGGCAACATAATGGCTTTGGTCTTTATTGTAAATGATCTTATTGGCTTTATCAACAGTTAGCTGCAGGTCTTTATCAAGGGCGGTGGTATGCGTAGCAGCGGTATCCTGGTAAACATTCAGCAATTCATTATAGGAATCGATAAACGCCAGCGCGTAATCGTCCTGCTTTTGCTGTAAAATATTATTGGCGTTGAATATAATGTTATAATGAGCCGTTAAATTTTGCATACTGCGGTTAAACCCGGTTGGTTTTTCAAGCGAGCATCCCGCCAATAGCAGAATATAAAGGAAAAAGTATAAATTTTTCGGTAAAGAAGGTGTAGAAGTTTGCCTCAAAGTATAACCATTATTAAAAGCTTTGCTAAATTACTAAATAGTATGCAATAGGTTTAATAAATTTGCAGATGCCAATAAATGAACAAAATGATGGCGGCGGCAATTCAGGCAACGTCAGTACTATAGCTAAATTTACCGGGCTGGCTTTCCAGATGATAGCAATTATAGGCGCGTTTACCTATGCCGGCTATCGTATTGATAAGGCTGCCGGCCATACCACCCAATGGGCTACAGCCCTGCTGGCGCTTATTGGTGTGTTTATTTCTTTCTATGTTGTTTTTAAATCCATCAAAAATTGAAGATCTCTAAAATCCTGTTCTCTTTCGTAGTATTTACCTGCCTGCTTGCAGTACCCCCGCTCCTTTTACAATATTTTGATAACAGCTACCTGCTGGTATCCAATTTCTGGACAATTTTCTTTTTTATATCCGCCTTAACGCTGATAGTAATTGTGACCGTATTGCTGGTTCAGCAAAAAAATAAGGAGATGTATGCCGCAGGTTTTTTGGGTGCAACAACCTTTAAATTGTTAGCCTGCCTTATTTTTTTACTGATTTTAATAAAAAAAACGCACCCCGAAAAGGTGAATTTCATGGTAGATTTCGCGTATTTATATTTCTTAAATACAGTCTTTGAAATTTACGGTTTGTTACGTAACTTGCGCAACCAAAATTCAAAGTAAAAAGTTCATTTTAAATGGAAAAAAGGTCGATTTTGAACTCAAAAATATTTAAGCTTTCACGTATTTGTGCGCTTTTTGTAGCACTCTTGGCAATTTCAGGCAATGCATTTTCACAAGAAAATGCCTCAAATAGCGCTGATAAACCATATGATCCAAAACCTGCCATCTTCGAGCACATCGGTGATGCGCATAGCTGGCATGTTTCTCTTCCGTTGGTAAAAGAATTCTCTATCCCCCTGCCGGTAATATTATATACTGATAAAGGATTGGAAGTTTTCATGTCGAGCAAGTTCTATGGCGCTGATGATATAGAAACGGCTTACCAGGGTAAAAATTATGCCTACGTACTGGAAAACAACAAAATTAAAATAGCCGATGCATCAGGCAAGCCTGACGAAACTAAAAGAGTGCTTGATTTTTCAATCACCCGTAACGTTGCCAGCATGTGGATGGGCATGATCGTATTGCTTATCGTATTTACCAGCATTTCATCAGCTTACAAAAAACGTGTGGGCAAAGCACCTAAAGGTTTACAATCATTTATGGAGCCTTTGGTAGTATTTGTTCGCGACGAAATAGCGATCCCTAATATTGGTGTAAAACACGCTAAATACCTGTCGTTATTATTAACCCTGTTCTTTTTTATATTAATAAACAACTTATTTGGTTTAATCCCTTTCTTCCCGGGAGGTTTTAACCTAACAGGTAACATTGCGGTAACCTTATCGTTATCTCTTATTGTTTTATTAGTGATAAGCTTTAGCGCTAACAAATATTACTGGAAACACATTTTCATGCCTGATATACCACTTTGGTTATACATTATCATGGTACCTGTTGAGATCATCGGTATATTTTCAAAGCCTATTGCGTTAATGATTCGTTTGTTTGCAAATATTACCGCTGGCCACATTGTAGTTTTAAGTTTGATCTCATTGATCTTCATCATAAAATCAATATGGGTATCACCTGCATCAGTAGCTTTCGTAGTATTTATGGATGTACTGGAGTTACTGGTAGCGTTTTTACAGGCTTACATTTTCACTATGCTAACAGCACTGTTTATAGGCATGGCTGTTGAAGAACATCACCATGAGCATGGTGCCGAAATTTAATTTTCATATACATATAATACATAAATTAATAAACAATGACAATGATCGGAATGATTGCCCAAGCTGCAGCTGCAGGAGTGGTAGGTAAAATTGGAACTCTTGGTGCAGGTTTAGCCGTTATCGGTGCTGGCATCGGTATTGGTCAAATTGGTGGTAAAGCCGTTGAAGGTATTGCCCGCCAGCCAGAAGCTGCTTCTAAGATCCAAACAAACATGATCATCGCTGCGGCACTTGTTGAAGGTGTTGCGCTATTTGCGGTGGTTGTTGCCTTCTTAGGCTAAAAACACAAAAAAGAATATCCCGGAGCGGTTGGCACCGGGCATATTCTTTTTTAAAAAAGAAATTATTTAATACGCTTAAAAATAAGTTAAGTATACATTATGGATTTAGTTACACCCGAATTAGGTTTGGTTTTTTGGACCACGTTATCATTTTTGATACTGTTGTTCCTGCTGCGCAAATTTGCATGGAAACCGATCTTAGGCGCAATTAATGATCGTGAACGCTCTATTGAAGATTCATTAGCTAAAGCTGATGCTGCTAAGTTTGAAATGGAACGCCTTAGTGAAGAAATTGAAGCTTCATTAAAACAAGCCCGTATTGAGCGCGATGATATTTTATCTGAAGCCAGGAAAGTAAAAGAAAAGATCATTGCTGAAAGCAAAGAAGCCGCACAGGCCGAAGGCGCAAAAATGATCGAAAAAGCCCGCCTTGAGATCACCAGCCTGAAAGCCATTGCTATGGCCGATGTGAAAAACCAGGTAGCATCACTATCGTTAGAGATTGCTGAAAAGGTTTTACGCAAACAGTTTGAGGACAGCAAAAAGCAGGACGAACTGGTTACTGAATTATTAAAAGAAGTGAAAATATAATATGTTGTGAGTTGTATGTTATGAGTTGCAGGTAACTGCCCTTACAACATACAACCTATAACTTACAACACAAAAATATGTCAGAAATAACGGTAGCAATAAGGTACGCCAAAGCACTTGTAGATCTTGCAACAGAACAAAAAGCACTGGAAGAGATCAGCAAGGATATGGAATTTTTTGTGCGCACCATAAAGGCAAACCCGCAGCTTAATGCGGTTTTGGCTAACCCTATTATTTATCACGATAAAAAGATAAAAATACTTGAGCAGATATTTGACGGCAAAGTCAATAAACTGACCATCGAGTTTTTTAAGATCATGGTAAATAAAAGCCGTGCCGAGATATTATATGTAGCGGCCCAGGAATTCCTGAACCAGTATGATGTTATCAAACACATCACCAAGGCTACAGTAGTATCAGCATCGCCATTATCTGAGGAAAATAAGAAAACAATTTTAACCGAGCTTGAACAAACTACAGGTGGTAGCATAAAACTTACCGCTAAAGTTGATCCGGACCTTATTGGTGGATTTATACTAACCGTTGGCGATAAACAAATTGATACCAGCGTTGCAAGCAGCTTAGCTAAATTGAAAAAAGAATTTGCCCAGGGTGTGGCTTAATAAAGTAAAAACATAACTCTAAAATAAAATTTAAAAAATGGTAGAGGTAAGACCAGATGAAGTATCAGCAATATTGCGCCAGCAATTGTCAGGCTTCAAGTCAGAATCTGAATTAGAAGAAGTAGGTACCGTGCTCCAAGTGGGTGACGGTATTGCCCGCGTTTACGGGTTAACAAAAGTACAATCAGGCGAGTTGGTTGAATTTGTGAGCGGATTGCAAGGTATTGTACTTAACCTTGAAGAAGACAACGTAGGTGTTGTATTACTTGGTCAGTCTGATGATATAAAAGAAGGCGACACAGTAAAACGTACCAACCGTATCGCTTCATTAAACGTTGGTGAAGGCATGCTTGGCCGTGTTGTTAACACTTTAGGTGAACCTATTGATGGTAAAGGACCAATTGCAGGTAAAACTTATGAAATGCCTATCGAGCGTAAAGCTCCGGGTGTAATTTACCGCCAGCCGGTAACTGAGCCTTTGCAAACAGGTATTAAAGCTATCGACGCGATGATCCCTATCGGCCGTGGCCAGCGTGAGTTGGTTATTGGTGACCGCCAGACTGGTAAAACAGCTGTTTGTATTGATACCATCATCAACCAGAAAGAATTTTATGCTGCAGGCAAAATGGTTATATGTATCTACGTTGCTTGCGGTCAAAAAGCATCAACAGTAGCAAACATTGTGCGTACGCTTGAAGAAAACGGCGCTATGCCATACTCAATAGTTGTTGCGGCCAGCGCTGCTGACCCTGCTCCTATGCAGTTCTTCGCGCCATTTGCAGGTGCTGCAATTGGTGAATATTTCCGTGATACCGGACGCCCTGCTTTGATCGTTTATGATGATCTTTCAAAACAAGCAGTTGCTTACCGTGAGGTATCATTATTATTACGCCGCCCACCGGGCCGTGAGGCTTACCCTGGTGACGTATTTTACCTGCACAGCCGTTTATTAGAGCGTGCCGCTAAAATCAACCAGAATGATTCTATCGCAAGAGAGATGAATGACCTTCCTGAGTCGTTAAAAGACGTGGTAAAAGGTGGTGGTTCATTAACAGCGCTTCCTATCATTGAAACACAAGCGGGTGACGTATCTGCATATATCCCAACCAACGTAATCTCTATTACTGACGGTCAGATATTCCTTGAGTCGAACCTGTTTAACGCGGGTGTTCGTCCGGCTATTAACGTAGGTATCTCGGTATCACGTGTAGGTGGTAACGCGCAGATCAAATCAATGAAGAAAGTTGCCGGTACTTTGAAACTTGACCAGGCACAATACCGCGAACTTGAGGCTTTCTCAAAATTCGGTTCTGATCTTGATGCATCAACTAAAACAGTATTGGATAAAGGTGCCCGTAACGTGGAGATCCTTAAACAAGGCCAGTACTCACCTGTAACTGTTGAAAAACAGGTTGCTATGGCATACTTAGGTACTAAAAACCTGATGCGTAATGTACCTGTAAAAGATATCAGGAAATTTGAAGCCGAATTCACCAGCCAACTGGAAGAACGCCACCCAGAAGTATTAGCTGCCCTTAAGGCAGGTAAACTGGACGACAGCGTTACCGGTGTACTGGAAACAATGGCTAAAGAATTATCAGCAAAATATAATTAATTTAGTATCAGGTAGCTAGTATCAAGTAGCAAGACATTGTTTTAATACTTGATACTAAATACCTGATATTCGATACTTAAAAATTAGTAATAGTAAATAGTATAGTACCCGGAATAAGAATCTTGATACTTGATACTAAATACTTGATACTCAAAAAAAATGGCTAATTTAAAAGAAGTAAGAAACAGGATAGCATCGGTAAGTTCAACACAGCAGATCACCAAGGCCATGAAAATGGTTTCGGCTGCTAAGTTAAAGCGTGCCACCAACGCCATAGTAGCTTTACGCCCTTATGCTAACAAGCTTAAGGAGTTATTGGCTAACCTTTCAGCAAGTTTAGAGGATGGCTCATCACCTTATTTGCAGGAACGCGAGCCGGTGAAAGTACTGGTAGTAGTAGTAACATCAAACCGTGGTTTGGCTGGTGCTTTTAATGCCAATGCTATTAAAACTGCTAATAATTTAATTGCCGAAAAATACAGCGACCAGCAAAAAGCAGGTAATGTATCAATAGTAGCAATTGGTAAAAAAAGCCAGGAATACTATCAGCGCCGTAAGTACAACGTTATTGGCAACAATAATGATGTATACCTCGACCTTAACTTTAGTAATGTTTCAAAAATAACTGAAGGCATTATGCAAGGTTTCCTTAAAGGTGAGTACGATCGTGTGGAGATAGTTTATAACCATTTCAGGAACGCTGCGGTACAGTACTTAATTACTGAGCAGTTATTACCGGTACCTAAGGCTGAAAAGACCGAACAAACTAAAGGCACACAGGTTGATTATATACTAGAGCCATCGCAAGAGGAAATAGTTGAGCAACTGATACCAAAAAACATTAAGATACAATTATACCGCGCTGTATTGGATTCACATGCATCAGAGCATGGCGCACGTATGACGGCAATGGATAAGGCTACCGATAACGCCGGTGACCTATTAAAAGCCCTTAAACTATCTTACAACCAGGCACGCCAGGCAGCTATTACTACCGAGCTTACCGAGATTGTGAGCGGTGCGGCTGCATTGTCAGGCAACTAAAAAAATGATATAAGTCTCAGCAATGAGATATCGAAAGTCGCTCCATTACGGGGCGACTTTTTTTATGTCATTCTAATTAATTTTTATTTATAGTTATATCTTTATATCAACAGCATAACTATGATTAAAAAGGACGCTATTTCGATCAGCAATCAGGATAATGGCTATAAAATTATTATTTGGACTATAATCGGGATCGGAATAGCATTAAGACTCTTCCATTATTTTAATGACCGCTCACTTTGGGAAGATGAGATCTACCTTTCAACTGGCATTGTTAAACTCAGTTTAAGCGGACTCCTTCATCAGTCACTCGATTTTCAACAGAAAGCCCCTATCGGTTACCTGCTCATCGTTAAAGTCTGTACCCTGCTATTTGGCAATAATGAAATGGGCTTGCGGTTGTTTCCATTACTCTGCGGTATTGGTTCCTTATTCGTGTTTTTGCCCGTTGCACGGTTCTTTTTAAAGCCTGCCGGTGTTATTGTATCCCTAATTATACTCGCCTTTGCCCCTCCCCTTGTTTATCATGCTGTTGAAGCTAAACAATATTGTACCGAACTGTCTGCGACTATCCTTCTGCTATATTCATATACTCTTTACCAGGATAAAAAAGATCTCAAATCAATTATCTTGTGGGGTATCTGGGGCGCAATCATCGTTTGGTTCTCCTACTCGTCAGTATTTATTTTAGCGGGGATGGCTTGCGTGCTTGGCTTTTACTACCTGAAGGAAAAGCAATGGAACGTATTGTTTAAATTAGCGATAGCCTTTGTGTTATGGTTCGGCAGTTTTGCGGTGAATTATATCGTATTCACCCAAAAGAGCGCGCATACCGGCTGGCTGGTTTACTTTTTCATAAAGCACGATGCTTTTATACCATTATCAGGTGCTGCTTTGCCCTGGCTGCTGCACAAACTTTTCGCATTTTACAATTACCCTTTAGGCCTCAGCTGGTTTATAAGCTATCATAACATCGGTTTACAAATATTACAACGCATGGCATGGGTACCGTTAATATTTACCATTACAGGCGTTTATTACCTGTTTAAACGGAACAAACGATTACTGTTACTTATTGGCTCAACCTTCCTGATCGTATTTGTGGCATCGGCTATTAAACTCTACCCATTTCATGAAAGGTTAACGGTGTTTTTAGCGCCTTTATTCATTTTACTAATAGCCGCCGGTTGCCAGTTCCTGTTCCGCAGGGATACAAAAAATATAGTGCAATACATATTGGTGTCGCTATTACTCTTCGGCCCTGTTGTTAACTCTTTTGCGCAGATTATACACACAAATTTATTCGGTGATTATAAAAAGGCCTACCACCGCGAAGCTTTTGATTACCTGAACAAACATTACCAGCCCGGCGATATGGTATATGTTTACTGGAATGATCTCCCCGCCTATGATTTTTATAAGCTGATTGACAGTATGAAATTTAAAGCCATTGAAGGTACGGATTACCGCTACACCAGCCATAATTTTAACGAGTATTTCAGCAAGCTGGATAACGAATTTAAGACGTTCGAAGGCCACAAAAGGGTTTGGATCCTGCACAATAATAATTTCGATATTGAGATCGGCGATTATATCGGTCACCCGGAATGGTATTATTTAAAAGATGATGGTGTGAAACGCCTGGACAATTGGCTGGCAACAAAAGGTAAAGTTGTAGAGGAATTTAAGGTTGATAATGGTGGAATTAGTAATGTGAGGGTAATGCTGATGGATTTTTCGAAGTAATTACCCTTAAACTCAGCCTCCTTATTGTGTTATTACGAACTTTAGAATAACTGATGGATTGAACTTATAAAGTAAACAACAAGCACAATTACGCCGCCGCCTTATGCTTTTTATAAGCCAGCCATACATAAAACGGTATACCCAGCATTAATAACACAAAGCCATAAAACACAGCATCTTCACCCGAACCGATTACCATCCATAAGGTGTAGGCGAAAGCTAATACAGCCAGTACAATGGCAGCTGCCCAGCCTGTAGTGATCTTCTTTCGCTCACGGATGATGGGATAGGCAGCTATCGAAAACAGAAAAGGAACAAGCGTAGTTAAAACGCCTACCAGCATCAGCGACTTAAACTGATCTACCAGGCCCTTATTGTAATTCATGTAAATGAAAAAGGAAATAAGCACCGCGTTCATAAATATACCGAAGAACGGCGCGCCATTCTTGTTCAGTTTGCCAAAAATGGGCGGGAATAGTTTGTCTTTAGCAGTAGCATAAGGTACCTGGCCCTGTACCAGTATCCAGCCATTGAGCGAGCCAAAGGCGGCTATAGCTACTCCGGCGCTTACCCAATAGCGGGCAGTGCTGCCGTAAATGATAACCGCTGCATCAGCATAAGGAGTAAGCGAGTGTTCGAGTGTGTGTTGGGGGATGATGCCCATTACGCTAACACTGCCTAAAATGTAAACCACAGCCGTAATTATTAGGCCTAATATGGTTGCTTTACCTATTACTTTTTCAGGGTTTTCGATACTGCCAGCGGGTATGGTACCGCACTCAATGCCGAGGTAAGAGAACATAGTCATAGCCGCGGTGGTGCTTATTGCACTCAATACTGAAACACCGCTGCTGTTGAAAGGCAGGAAGTATTTTGCTTTAATAAAGAACAAGCCGCCAAAAGCTATCAGTACCAACGGTACAATCTTTAAAATGGTGGTAACCAATTGTACCCTGCCACCTGTAACCACACCCAGCGTATTAACGTAGGTAAGTAGCCATAATGCTGTTAAACTAATGGTTATGGCTATGAGCGGATTGGTGCCAATAACCGGCCAAAAGGTGCTTAAAGCGGTGGTAAATGAAATAACAATGGCTGAGTTTCCGCAGGCATTGGATATAAAATAGCCCCATGCAACCAGGAAACCGGCAAAATCGCCCAGGCCGCTTTGCGAAAAGGCATATGGTCCACCCGTGCCATGTGGTAGTAACTTACTCAGGTTGGCAAAAACGTTGGCTATAAAAAATGAGCCGATGGCCGAAAATATCCATCCCAATAAACCTACGCTGCCAAAAGAGGCCATAGCGGCAGGCATTAAAAACACGCCGGCACCAATCATACTGCCTACAACAAGCGAAGTGGTGGTCCACAGGCCGATCTTTTTTGGGGATTTGGGTTCAGTCATTAATGAGTTTTAATTAACAGGGGTATAAGTCGGTCTGTAAATAACTGACGCTTAGCACCAGCATAATTATGTTTTCTAAATCTATCTAAAAATAAATCAATAAACAAAAACAGATAAAAGCTTAATTTCGGCAAATATTTAATCAGCATTTTGTCGCAGAAAAAAGTAGCAAACTATATCCCCGCATTAACAGGTGTACGCGCCATGGCGGCGTACCTCGTATTCATATCGCATTACAGCTATATTTTTGATGGCGTTTTTCCGCACATTATATTGCGTTTCCTGGGCGAATTTCATATCGGGGTATCACTGTTCTTCGTGTTGTCGGGCTTTTTGATCACCTACCGGTATTACAATAATTTTCATTTAACAGGGGCTTGGTTCAGGCAATACCTTAAAAACCGGGTGGCGCGTATTTACACCATGTACTTTCTGCTTACGCTTGGGGCTTTTGTATATTTCTATTTCACTAATGACCAGGCCATCACCAAAGGTTACCCCCATCCTATCGGTTTGCTGCTTATGAACCTGACATTTCTGCGTGGTTTCTTTTACCAATTTTGGGATACGGGGATAGCGCAAGGCTGGTCGCTCACGGTGGAGGAATGTTTTTATTTTTCGGCACCTATCATCTTTCTCATTGCTAAAAGGCATGGTAAATTTTATCTGCAACCGGTAATATTAACAACTTTTGGCGTGGTAATGGTACTCATCTTCCGGCAGATCAACTGGCATGGCTTTTTCGGCAACTTTACCTTTGTAATGCTGTTTACCTTTTTTGGGCGATGCTTTGAGTTTTTTGTAGGTGTTCAGCTGGCGCGATATGTGCTCAGAAAAGGTATTACCCGCACCAATAAATTCAATTTCACCTATGCGGGTTTCGCACTGATATTTGTTTGTGTGCTGGTGATGGCATTTCAGCCCATCCCGGCAGGCTGGGCGGCAGGCTTAGAAAGCCCGGTTGGCATTATCACCAATAACTACTTTTTGTGCATTGCTGTGGCGCTGTTTTATTATGGCTTGCTTACCGAAACCACCCGGTTCAAAAGCTTTTTAGCCACGCCGTTTATAGAAATGTTGGGCAAAAGTTCTTATATATTTTACCTCATCCACCTGGGCTATATGGCCATCCTGATCAATGGTTCGTTTGATAAGCTTAACGATCACGTTTTCGCGTTGTATGATAAATGGGGATTGGAATGGCATTCGCCGTTTGAGTACGACTGGCTTAACCTGCTTTATCTATTTATCATACTGAATATTATTGCAGTAACCCTATTTAAGCTGATTGAAGAACCGTTGAATCACTACATCCGAAGATCGAATTTCCTGATCAAGAACAAACCGAGGAATCCGGAAAACAGTTCAGAAAAAATAGCCTAGAAAACAAAAAAGCACCGGAAATTATTCCAGTGCCTGGTATGCTTTTCAGAAATATTTGATTTTAATATTAACCCGGATAGGTTAATACCTTATTTCATGATATTGAAGACGGTTTTGATAGCTATGATAGTACCGATAAACATAATAACATCGGCAACTTCTGAGCTGTGTTTGAAATCGGCAAAACGCAGGTAAACACTAATTATGCCTAAGATAATTGCAATTACTAATATAATGTAGTGGCGTGGCTCGCTGGCTGCTTCTAATCTTTTGTCCATTTTGATAATGTAAATTGAATGCTGCAAAAATAGAAATGTTTGCGGGAAATTGATGAATGTTTTGAAGATTTTTAATTGGGGTAATTTTCTTTAGTTACCGTCATCCCGAACTTATTTCGGGATCTCATCATCCAGGTTGTTCAGCATGATGATCACTTAGCATGTGGGGTGCTGAAACAAGTTCAGCATGACGGGGTTTAAAAACAAACTTCTCCGCCCATCACCATAATCCCGAAGTATTATGATAACAGAACGAAGAAGTCCCCCACAGGGTATTTAACATACCCTACGGAGATAAATAACTTAAATTACCGGGTGCGTTTTACGCTTATTGTAATATCTTACGCCTATCCATACAGCAATGCCGCATAACACAAATGCCCACACGTTAACTAATCCAATAATCACCTCGCTGAAAATATACCAGCCATTTTGTAAGGCTACTCCCAGCTGACTAAAGAACGACGGATTATAACTCGTCACATCGTCATTAACAATGATCTCCTTATTGATAGTGTTGCTCTGGTAAAAACTCAGGCTTACAACACTGTATTTTACCGCCTCGTCTATTCTTTTATTATCAATTTGCTGATCCACCATATCGTCCTTTAGGTTCATCACCTTGTTAGGGTCCTTCACTATAATTTTGCCTTGTTTTTGCTGGGCGATAAATTCCTGGCGGTTTTGCAGCTTTAATTTTTCTGCCAGGTAATCCAATGATTTATCCTCAATATCCATTTTGCTTTCATTTACATGGATGCCCATATGGCCTACCGTGGTCAGGAATTCATCCAGCTTTTCGGTCGGGATCTTCACTGTCATATCTGCAACGGTGTTAAAGGCTGATACCCGCATTATGGAGTCGTCGCTTATACGTACATCATGAGTTTGCTCATCGGTAGAGATCATGTTATGATGCATTACCATGCCGTTATATTTTACGGCAAGCGCCGAAATATTCTCGCCTGTTTGCTGCACATTTTTAACCTTAAAACGGATGTCGGCGGTTTTTACCAGTTTGGGTTGTACAGTGGTATCGGTTATTTTATTCGCGGCACTGCTAACACTATCAGCACTTTCGGCAGACTCATAACTCGATTTATTTTTGCATGCGCCAAGCAATACAATGCCTGTCAGCATCATTACTAATGATCTGTTTTTCATAGGTTTATAAATTGATTTATTATTTTTATATTGATACCGGAAATGAGAAAAGGTAACCCAAAGGGGATACAAAATAACTTAAGCCCTACTGAGAAACGAAGCAATAACAAAAATGCCAAACAAAAAATGCCCGGTTATACAACCGGGCATTTTAAATATCATCAGCGTTAATTACAATGCAGCCAATGTGGTTTTTAAATTTCTAACACCTTCGGTAGTGCTTTTACCTGTCATAAATATGTCCTGTGAGGTAAAGCCTGAGCCATAAAAGGCAGCGTCGGCGCTTTTATCAATACTCAGGTTTGCGCCATTGATGCTGATACCGGCAAACAAGCCACGGCTACGTGAGTAAGAATAAACTTCGGCTTTAAGCTTATAATCGGTATTGGCTGATGTACTACGACCAACCGGACCAGCTGCTGCAGAGATGTCGCCACCGATAGTAAAGTCGCCATTTTTAACTTTGGTTAGCACACCACGGTGGCGGAAAACCAGCACTAAATCAACTGATTGAACACCAGCCTGAAAACCTATACTACCGCCAGTAATGGTAACAAAAACAGGGTCGCTCCATTTGCCGTTATCCAACTTCACCATGGCAATACCTTTTCCGCGTTTACCGCCAATACCAAAGCTGGCGTTGATCATCTCAGGGATAATAACAATACCGCTATATTGCGCAATCAGTTCATGCGGTATACTTTCCTTCATACGGGCAAAGTCGTGTATTACATTGGTAGCTTTATCTACACGTTCAGCCTCTTTGCTAACATCAGTTGCTGATGCAAATACAATGAATAAGCTTAGCAACAATGGGGTTCCTAAAATTTTTAATGTTTTCATGGGTGTAATTATTTGTTGTGTTTTTATAGATGTATTTGTACAACCCTGAACGGCAGTTAATTGTTTGTAAAAAAGAGTCAGAAATCAAGAATTAAGAGTCAGGAGGATTGGATCGGGTGGAGAGTAGTTTATGATACGAGTTTGACGCTTCCTAATTCTTGTCTCTTGAATCCTTACTCTCTACCACCTATCTTTGCAGCCACATGAAATTGACTAAAGAACAGGTATTTTCTATAAACACCGATGAACAATTTAGCAGCGTTGCCTTACAGGTGTTCAGACATCAGGCGGCAGCATGCGCAGTATACCGGGAGTTTATTGAGGGTCTAAAGATTGATGTCGCAAGTGTTCAGCAGGTTGAGAATGTTCCTTTTATGCCGATTGAGTTCTTTAAATCGCATATGGTGGTAAGTAATAATGATGCTGTACAGGTCACTTTTACCAGTTCGGGCACTACAGGTATGATCACCAGCCGCCACCCTGTTACTGATGTTAGCTGGTATGAGGTTAGTTTCCGCAAGGCATTTGAGTTGTTTTATGGCGATATAAAGAATTATACCGTACTCGCCTTACTCCCATCCTACCTCGAGCGCGAAGGTTCATCGCTCATTTATATGGCTGAGGATCTGATCAAACAATCAAACAATCCTGATAGCGGATTCTTTTTGTATAACCATGATGAACTTTATCATCAGCTTAAAAAACAGCAGCAACACAAAAAGCCTACTTTACTAATAGGCGTAACCTTTGCCTTGCTTGATTTTGTTGAACAATACCAGATAGACTTCCCCGAACTGATCGTAATGGAAACCGGCGGTATGAAAGGTAAACGCAAGGAAATGATCCGCGAGGAATTACATGAGCAACTCTGTAAAGGTTTCGGGGTTGATATAATTCACTCCGAATACGGGATGACTGAACTATTATCACAAGGCTACTCCAAAGGTAGCGGCATATTTAATTGCCCGCCATGGATGCGTATTATCACCCGCGATACCAACGACCCGCTTACTTTAATTAGAGATGATAAGGCCGGTGGCATCAATATTATCGACCTGGCGAATATCAATTCCTGCTCGTTCCTGGCTACACAGGATCTGGGGAAAGTTTATCCTGATGGCTCATTTGAGATATTGGGCAGGTTTGATAATGCCGATATCCGCGGCTGTAATTTACTGATCGCGTAAAACTTAACCTGTAAATAACATAATATTCTTATTTTTGCAGCATAATAACAGCAATACTATGATCGAGAATTTTTTGAAAGACGAGCAGGACCCAAAAGCAGTTGAAAAAGTTTACCTGCGCTTAGTCGACCTGCTTACTACCGGCGAGGAGATATTATATATAGCAGTTCAAAAAAAGCCACTGGTAAATTTATTACCCGATTGTATTGCGCTTACCAACAAACGTATACTGTTTTTTACGCCTGCAAACCTGGGCCTGTCTATAAAATTTGTTGACTTTGTATGGAAGGATATTGTTGACGTATATACCAAAGAAGAGATCATTGGCGCTATTTTCAGCGTAAAAACTACAAACGGTGCCGAAATGGGTGTTGATTACCTGCCGAAAGTTCAGGCCCGTAAATTATACCAATACGCACAGGATCGTAAGGAATCAGAGCGTGAGGCCCGCCGCCTGCGCGATCTGGAAGAAAAACGTGCAGAATCAGGCGCGGTACAGTTTGAAACTCCTGCTGTTATGGCTTCTTATCAACCAATAGCGCAGCAAGCACCAGTAACTGCACCTGCTCCACCTGTTATACATGAAGAACCCGTTGCAGCAGCGCCAAAACCTGACGAGTTAACCGAAAAACTAAAAAAATTAAGGACCTTATTTGATAACGGCCTTATCTCGCAAGAAGAATACAACGCCAAGAAACTGGAATTACTGAACGATTTATAGTTCACTGGTTCATATTGGCGGACATTGGTTTTTTCCCGCGCGTCATTGCGAGGAACGAAGCAATCCCTAACTATACAGGGCGAATAGATAAGTATCGATGATCTGCACAGTTGGGGATTGCCACGCTATCGCTCGCAATGACGGGGTAATAATTAATGATAATTACACCAACCGCTTATCAAAGCTAAACAGTTCCTTAGTGATAACTTTCACTTTCTTCATGTCGGGGTGCTGGATGTTGAGTAGGTAGTTGTGCTCCGCGGGTACTATAGCCGATGGCACTTTTAGTAACAGGTATTTATTTGCAGTCAGGAAATCATCCCCTATTTTTTTTATTATCGTCGGAGGCTGCATAGCGTTCCAGTTGGGCGGCAAGCCTTTAGCATCTAACTGCACAATACTGGTTTCTGGTACTTCAATTGATACCAGGTAGTAATTTTTAGGTTCTATTAATGCAGGCAGGTGTACCAGCACCTCAAGCAAAGCCAGTGATTGCGATGCTGCCATATATACGGTGGCCTTACCTTTGCTGTTCCACCTGCCGCCATACAAACGGGCACCTGTACCGCTTAAATCATCAGCATAGGCTTCTTTTGTAAGGCGATAAAGTATCATTAAGCTAAAATGCCGTGCTCAATACGGCCCAGTTCAGTAAAAACCATATCAAAACCGGCAGAAGTATCCAAAAGAGATAAAGGGGACTCACCATTGAAGATAAGCCCCGGAGTTTTCATCCAGATCTTGAAGTTTTCCATAGAGCCGAAAACTTCGTTACCGCGCGCATATAAACGGGCAAGTTCAATGGCTTTTTCGGCATATTCAGTTTTGATAATGGCGTCATCATCATAACGCTGCAGTGTACGCTCAGAGATATGCATTATACTGGCCAGATCCTGTATAGTAATGGCTATCTTTTTGGCAAATGATAACAAACTATGCTTAGGTAACCCCTGGCGGGCCAGTTCAATAATATTAAAATCTGTAGCAGAGCCCGAAGTTTTTACGCTCCCTAACAGGCCATAAAACGGGTTAAATGAACTTTGGGTAATATACATTGCCATAGGTTCATTAACCGTTAAACTTTCAGTATGTTTCTCTTTGTACGACATTTATCCAAAAATACACACCTTTTGTCGTATTTCAAAAATTATTCAGCAATAATTAAAAAATAATTCTTCTTGCCTTTTTGTGCCACCAGGTATTTACCATTAATCAATGTATCAGCTTGGTACACATCATCCGCAGTTCCTATTTTTTGTTTATTGATAGCAACACCACCACCTTGTATCATCTTTTTCGCTTCGCCTTTTGATGCAAATACAGCAGTTTTTCCGGCCAGTAGTTCAGCAACGTTTATGCCATCTTCTAATTCGCTTTTAGCAATAGTAAAATTAGGCACGCCTTCAAATAAGCCGATAACCTCAGCATCATTCAGTTCATTTAAAAACTCGATGCCGGTATTACCGAATAAAAACTCCGATGATTTGATCGCCTTTTCATATTCAGCCTCGTTGTGTACACGTATAGTAATATCTTTTGCCAAAGCCTTTTGTAATGCACGCTGATGTGGTGCTGCATCCTGCTCAGCTTCTAAGGCTTCTATAACATCTTTTTCAAATAAGGTAAATATTCTGATGTAGCTTTTGGCATCTGCATCGCTTGTATTGAGCCAAAATTGATAAAACTGATAAGGCGATGTCCGGGCCGGATCTAACCAAACTGCACCGCTTTCGGTTTTACCAAATTTAGTTCCATCGGCCTTTTTTATGAGTTGTGTAGTTAATGCAAATGCTTCGCCACCATCCTTACGGCGTATCATTTCGGTACCGGTAACAATATTGCCCCATTGGTCGCTGCCACCCATTTGTAAAACACAGTTATTGTGTTTCCACAAATAATAAAAGTCGTAACCCTGCACCAGTTGGTAAGTAAACTCCGTGAATGACATACCGGTATCACCTTCCAGGCGTTTTTTTACCGAATCTTTAGCCATCATGTAGTTCACGGTAATATGCTTACCTACATCACGAATAAAATCAAGAAAAGTGAAGTTCTTAAACCAATCATAGTTATTAACCATTTGAGCGCTGTTGGCACCGGTGTTAAAATCTAAAAATTGCTCTAATTGCTTTTTAACTGATTCAAGATTATGCTGCAATACATCTTCAGATAATAAATTACGCTCGGCAGATTTACCTGACGGATCGCCTACCATACCGGTAGCACCGCCAACCAAAGCATAAGGCTTGTGGCCCGCGCGCTGAAAGTGGATCAGCGTCATGATTTGAGTAAGATGGCCCACATGCAGCGAGTCGGCCGTTGGGTCGAACCCGATATAGCCTGATGCCATTCCCTTATTTAACAGTTCTTCGGTGCCGGGCATAATATCATGCAGCATGCCTCTCCAGCGTAATTCTTCAACAAAATTCATTAACTCAATTATTATAATATGTGCAAATATGCAGATGTGCAAATATGCAAATATGTATTGATGTGAAAGATGTGGATGTACAAATAGCTGAATTTTATCTATAATTTTCTTGTTTTGTATTAACATTTGCACACCTGCACATTTGCACATCCGCACATTTACCCTTATCTTGCAGAGGACACTACGTATGAATTTTCTATCGCATTTTTATTTTGACCGACACGTTGCCAACTGTTACCATATACTGGGAACGGTACTGCCCGACTTGCTCAAAAATGCCGATAAAACCATCGTGCTGCACCCCGAAAAGCTGCATCATAGCAATGAACAAGTAAACGCCATTATTAAGGGATGGAACAAACACCTGGAAGTAGACCGTTATTTTCACTCCTCCGATTTCTTTTTAACCCGGTCGCATGAATTAAAAAAGCTATTACTGCCTGCCATTGAGGGCTCGCCGGTAAAGCCATTCTTTTTAGGCCACGTTGCATTGGAGTTGATATTGGACAACCTGCTTATCACCACCAATAAAATTACGGTTGATGATTTTTATGACCATATGGCGGGTTGTGATGATGCGATCATCCATGAGTTTTTAACCTTCGCAGGTTTACAGGATACCACCAAATTCTTTAAATTCTTTACTAAGTTTAAAGAGGATGGCTACCTGCATACTTACTCCGAAACCCCTAAAATAGCCTATGCCCTAAAAAGGATCTGTATGCGGATATGGAACAACCCTTTTACCGAAGAGCATGAGGCCCAAATTAATGAGGTGGTGGTTGATTACCGCGAAAAGATATATGACGATTTTATGCTGATATTTGATGAGATAGATAGTAAGTTAACTATCACATCTTAGCCTTATTAGGTCAATATTTCTCAAAACTCTTTCCTAAAAAGCACTTTTCTGCCAAAAACGCTTAAAAATCAGCATTTAACAATAAAAATATTTTTTTGTACCAAATATATATCCGTACCTTTGCAGTCCCAATTAGAAAATTGGGAAAAGGAGAAAAATTATTTAATGGCAAAAAAACAAGAAGCAGAAAAAGAATTAAAAGCAAAAGAGGCTGAACTGGGAACAGTTACCGCACCTACTGCAGAAAAAGAGACTATCGAGTCAGAAGCTGATTCGATTTCTATTGAGGACATCAAGTCACAGATCAAAACTACGCCCGATGCAGATTTCGATTGGGATGCTGATGACAAGAAGTTCGGCAATTACAGCGACACCGATCGTGAGAAATTCGAGAAACTTTATGATGGCACTTTCAGCTCTATCACTAAAGGCGAGATCATCACCGGTACAGTTGTAAATGTTAACAGCAAAGACGTGGTATTAAACGTTGGTTTTAAATCTGACGGTTTAGTATCAGTTTCTGAATTCCGTGATACACCTGATCTGAAGATCGGTGATACAGTTGAAGTTTTTGTTGAATCACAGGAAGATGCTAACGGTCAGTTAGTACTTTCACGTAAACGTGCGAAAACTCAAAAATCATGGGAGCGCATTAATTCAGCTTTAGATAATGATGAGATCATCACAGGTTTTGTTAAGAGCAGAACTAAAGGTGGCTTAATCGTTGATATTATGGGCGTTGAAGCCTTCTTACCAGGTTCACAAATCGACATTAAACCTATCAGGGATTATGACGTATATGTTGGTAAGACAATGGAATTCAAAGTTGTTAAGATCAACCACGAGTTTAAAAACGTAGTGGTATCGCACAAAGTGCTGATCGAAGACGATTTGGAAAACCAAAAAACTGAAATAGTTGCCCGCCTTGAAAAAGGACAGGTACTTGAAGGAACCGTTAAAAACATTACCGACTTTGGTGTATTTATTGACCTTGGTGGTGTTGATGGTTTACTACACATTACAGATATTTCATGGGGCCGTATCGAGCACCCACGCGAAATTTTATCATTGGATCAAAAAATCAACGTTGTTGTGCTTGACTTTGATGATGAGAAAAAACGTATCGCTCTTGGCTTAAAACAATTAACCCCACACCCTTGGCAGTCATTGGATGAAAACATCCAGATCGGCTCTAAGGTTAAAGGTAAAATTGTTACCGTTGCTGATTACGGCGCATTCTTAGAAATTATCCCGGGTGTTGAAGGTTTGATCCACGTGTCAGAAATGTCATGGTCTCAAAACTTACGCAATCCACAGGAATTCCTTAAAGTTGGCGACGAGATTGAAGCACAAGTGTTAACACTTGACCGCGAAGAACGCAAAATGTCATTAGGCATTAAACAATTAACCCCGGATCCTTGGCAAAATGCTGCTGAACGTTACGCAGTTGGTACACAACACGTAGCTACAGTTAAAAACATGACCAACTTTGGTGTGTTTGTTGAGCTTGAAGATGGTATTGACGGATTGATCCACATCTCTGACCTTTCATGGTCTAAGAAAGTAAATCACCCTAATGAATTCACTAAAGTTGGTGAAAAATTAGACGTGGTTGTATTGGAACTTGATGTTGAGAACCGCAAATTAAGCTTAGGCCACAAACAGCTTGAAGAAAACCCTTGGGATACTTTTGAAACCATCTTCACTATTGACTCAATACATGAAGGTACCGTATTAAAAGTAACTGAAAAAGGTGCTATCGTAGCTTTACCTTATGGTGTTGAAGGCTTCGCGCCAACCAAACACCTGGTTAAAGAAGACGGCAA